>Ga0351856_1081_pt1 | contig 19808 bp, 8 predicted proteins | sample BONcelHFGM3001D8_FD_206798 | JGI IMG/M metagenome (GOLD analysis project Ga0351856, IMG submission 206798) | Enriched cells from coal bed in the Powder River Basin, Montana, United States - BONCAT cells FGM rep2 HSBNCT.FGM.300.1.D8 ... | reverse complement strand
GGGGCTCGAATGTGGGATATGACTTCCGTCCTTCCCAGGATCTTTGGCCCGTGGAGATCGACACGGGGCAGATCAGCCAGGTCGTCGGCAACCTGGTCGTGAATGCCAAACAGGCCATGCCGGAAGGAGGAACGATCGAAATCACGTGTGCCAACGTGGTCTTGAACGAAGGCCAGGTGGCCACCCTGCCATCCGGGAAATACGTTCTGATTTCCGTCAAAGACATGGGGATCGGTATTCCCCAGCGGCATCTGGCACGCATATTCGACCCTTACTTCACTACCAAGCAGGGTGGCAGCGGTCTCGGACTCGCCACTTCCTATTCCATCATTGAAAAACATGACGGGCACATCGACGTGAAGTCCGTGCCGGGAAGCGGAACAACCTTCCATGTATATCTGCCCGCAAGTAACGACCAGGCGCCGGCAACCAAGAAGATTGAAACTCGACCGATTCAAGGCAAGGGTAGAATCCTGGTCATGGACGACGAAGAGATAATAAGAGAAATAGTAAAAGAAATGCTGATCGTGCTCGGCTACGAAGTGGAGGTGGCCGAAAACGGCGCGCAGGCTGCTCAGCTATATGAACAAGCACTTGACTCCGATCGGGTGTTCGATGCCGTCCTTATGGATCTGACGATCCCGGGGGGGATGGGGGGCAAGGAAGCGATAGAAAAGCTTCTTAAAATCGATCCTAATGTCAATGCTATTGTCTCCAGCGGGTACTCCAATGATCAGGTCATGTCCAACTACCGCAGGTACGGCTTCAAAGGCGTTGTGACCAAACCCTACAAAATCCAGGACCTCAGCGAAGTATTGCATGAAGTGATCCCTTCCTAGTACCACAACGAGACCTCACACCTCCCTCCCCCCGCTTCGCAATGCTGTTGACTTAAGGTGGTTGGGTGGGTTGTGGGGCAGGCTTTCCAGCCTGCCAATTCGCGGAAGGCAGGCTGGAAAGCCTGCCTCCACATACCCTAAGTCAACAGCATTGACCCCGACCCTCTCCCCCGAAGCGGGGGAGAGGGAGCGCTCGTTCCACCGTAAGTCAACAGCATCGATGACCGGGGCTGTCCAATCACTTGCCGGCGACATCGCTTGCTTTCCGGAGTGTCTGAGCTTATCGTTTGTACATGTGCCGCAGAGCCGTGATACCCCTCCATCATGAAGCAAGCGAATTAGAGTTGACCGTTACCCAAGTGCTCAAACCACCATCATAGACATGGAGGGAAAATCAATATGCTTGCCGTAACAGAGCTGGTTGCCGAGATCACCCGGGAGATATACTCGCTTCAGGCTGTCGATGCTCTTACCGTCTTAACCCTGGCTGTTCTGGAAGGGATCCTCTCTGTCGATAATTCTCTTGTATTAGCCATTCTGGTGCGGTCTCTACCGAAAGAGCAGCAAAAGAAAGCCCTGGCCTACGGCATCATCGGGGCCTTCGTTTTCCGCATCCTGGCGCTCATATTTGCCGCGTACCTGATGCGCTTCGTGGTTTTCAAGCTCGTCGGCGGAGCCTATCTCATCTACCTTGCCATGAAGCACATGTTTTTCTTCTACAAGGAAGATGCCCATAAGCTTAGTGCTCGAACCGGTGCAAGCTTCTGGAAGACCGTGGCGGCAGTGGAATTGACTGATATCGCCTTTTCCATCGACAGCATCACCGCAGCCGTTGCAATGAGCGATAAGCTGGTGATCGTATGGTTTGGCGGAGTGCTCGGAATCATCTTCTTACGCTTTCTGGCAGGTTTTCTGGTCCGGTTGCTCGAAAAACTGCCCAAGCTCGAGGATCTGGCATATCAGCTCATCTTCTTCATCGGCACCAAGCTTTTCCTGGATGGTTTCCATGTCAAGATAGAGCATGGGATATTCTGGATGATGATGGGGATTATCATCATCCTCGGATCGGCCCTGGTTTACCGGGACTACCACCAGAGAAAATCACGGACCAAGCACCATCACCTCTTGATAGAGCGGCTCCGGAAGGGTGAGATAGAGACCGAGGAATTGCTGGGAATGGAGTACATTCCTCGGGATGTCATTGATTACCTGCGAAGGGAGAACTGCCTCAAAATCACGGCACCCGGTCCGGAAGGCAACTGCAATACCACGCCATTTGCCTGCCGTCGTGATCTCCGCGAGGAACCGGAGCTGTGAGCTTGGGAGCCAAGTGTAACATGCACTTAACAGAACGCAACGCTTCCGTTGCATGCAACACTCTTTTTGTGCCAGATCACACCCACGCATGGTGCTCGACATGCCTTAAGTACGGTTAATTATGATATAAACCAAATTGGAAAGACTCTCGGTCGTAGGGCATGGAACTTGCTCAACAATAGCCGGATGGGAGCACGAGGTGAGCCGGCACGGGAACTGCCCAATTTCTCCAATGGACAGAAAGGATTGCTCAATGGCAGGAAAGAGCGGCGATGATTCGGGGCTCATGAATCAGATCATGAATCGCATCAAAGGCTCGAGAGAGTCCCTTCCGAACAAAACCGATCCGTCTCAGAGGAAGGTGCGTTTTTCCATATGGTATTTCATCGCGGCCATGCTGGTCCTTACCTGGGTTCAGGGCTACTTGGGAGGCCAGCAGAGAGAGAAGGTCACCTATTCGGATTTCAAGCAGTGGGTTCGAGAGGGGAAGGTGGAAAACCTTGTCGTGGGACCGGAGACGATATCGGGCGACGTGAAAGATGAGAAAGGGGCGGTAAGACCCTTCGTCAGCGTTCGCGTGGAAGATCCAGAGCTGGTCCGGGAGCTTCAGGAAAAGGGGATCAAGTTCAGCGGCTATATCGACAACAAGTGGATAGCCTTGCTGATCTCCTGGCTGCTGCCGCTCGCAATCTTCGGCTTCATCTGGTTCTTCATGATGAAGCGGATGAGCGGCGGCCCTCAGGGCGTGTTCTCCCTGGGTAAGGCACGGGTGAAGATCTACGCGGAAAAGGAAGTGAAGGTCACCTTTAAGGACGTGGCGGGAATTGATGAAGCCAAGAGCGAGCTCGAGGAAGTCGTCCAATTCCTGAAAGACCCCGAAAAATCTCAGCGTCTGGGAGGACGCATTCCCAAGGGGGTCCTTCTCGTGGGGGCGCCCGGGACCGGCAAGACTCTGCTTGCGAAGGCCGTTGCCGGCGAGGCCGGAGTGTTCTTCTTCAGCATGAGCGGCTCCGAGTTCGTCGAGATGTTCGTGGGAGTGGGTGCGGCCCGTATCAGGGACCTCTTCAAGCAGGCCAAGGAGCACGCCCCGTGCATCATCTTCCTGGATGAGATGGATGCACTGGGCAAAGCGCGCGGACTCAACCCCATGGGCGGGCATGACGAGCGGGAGCAGACTCTGAACCAGCTTCTCGTCGAGATGGACGGCTTCGATCCCAGGGCGGGGGTCATCATTCTGGCCGCCACCAATCGTCCGGACATACTCGATCCCGCCCTGCTGCGCCCGGGCCGGTTCGACCGCCATGTGGCCATAGACAAGCCCGACATTCGAGGGCGGGAGGCCATTCTCAAGGTTCACGCAAAAGATGTCGTGCTCGGTCCGGATGTGGATCTCAAGAAAGTCGCGGCCATGACCCCCGGCTTTGTGGGTGCCGATCTGGCGAATCTGATCAATGAAGCCGCCCTGATTGCGGCCCGGGGGGATGCCGAGGAAGTGACCATGACTAACTTCCGGGAAGCGGCGGAGCGGATCATCGGAGGCCTCGAGAAGAAAAACAGGGCCATGAATCCAAAGGAAAAAGAAATCGTGGCCTACCACGAATCAGGCCATGCCCTTGTGGCGATGCTTCTGCCCAATACCGACCCGGTCAGTAAGGTCTCCATCATCCCCAGAGGAATCGCGGCACTGGGCTACACCCAGCAGCTTCCCACCGAAGACCGCTACCTCATGACGCGCGATGAGCTCCTGGATCGCTTGCAGGTGCTTTTGGGAGGGCGAGCAGCGGAAGAGGTGATCTTCGGAGACATCTCGACCGGAGCTCAGAACGACCTGCAGCGCGCCAGCGATATCGCCCGCAGTATGGTGATGGAGTATGGGATGAGTGAGCGCCTCGGGCTTTTGACCTACACTCATCAGCAGTCAAGCTACCTCAATATGGGAATGGGTCCGAAGGAAAGAGAATACAGCGAACAGACGGCACAAGAGATCGATCAGGAGAAGAGCAGGATAATCGAGGAAGCGCACCAGAAAGTGCTCCTCAAGCTGAAGAATTATAGGAGCTCCCTGGAGAAGCTCGCCGGAATTTTGCTCGAAAAGGAGTCCATCGATGGTGAGGAGTTGAAAAGATTTGCCGAGGAAGTGAGGGGGCAAGAATGACAGTGAGCAGCGAGACTGTTCGCGGAGCTTTTTCCCGTATGTGGGCGCGCCTCCGCGGAAGCGACCCGGCACTGAAGTATGCCGGCGATGAGCTGCCCCTGAGATCGGAGCTCTTCAGCGCCGATCAGATGAGGCAGCATGGCAAGGTTCTTGCCGGTGTGCACCGGTTGGAGCCGGGACGCCCCCGGGACCGTCTTCTGGCGCGGCTGGCCGAGAATGAAAGTCTTCTGCTCCAAGTCCGCAACCTGCTGACGGAGGCAATCAAAGCCGACCGCCGGATTACACCGGCCGGGGAATGGCTGCTCGACAACTTCTACCTGATCGAAGAACAGATTCGAACAGCCAGGCGGCACTTGCCAAAGGGCTACAGCCGAGAGCTGCCGCGTTTACTGAACGGCCCCTCGGCCGGGCTTCCGCGGGTGTATGACATCGCGCTGGAGACGATCTCCCACGGCGATGGCCGGGTGGATCCGGAAAACCTCAGCAGTTTCGTGGCCGCCTACCAAACCGTCACCGCCCTGAAATTGGGCGAGCTCTGGGCAATCCCCATCATGCTGCGCCTGGCCCTGATCGAGAATCTTCGACGGGTTGCCGCCCGCATTGCCGCCCACAGGATCGATCGAAACCGCGCCGACCATTGGGCCGACCAGATGACGGAGATCGCCGCCAAGGACCCGAAGAGCCTCATTCTGACGATCGCCGACATGGCACGGTCGAATCCTCCGATGGTGAGCTCGTTCGTCGCCGAGATCACGCGCCGCTTGCAGGGCCAGGGGCCCGCTCTGGCACTGGCGCTCACCTGGATTGAACAGCGTCTGTCCGAATCCGGCCTGACCATCGAGCAGTTGGTGCGCTCGGAGAACCAACAACAGGCCGCCGACCAGGTCTCCATGAGCAACAGCATCGGCAGCCTCCGTTTCCTGAGCGCCATGGACTGGCGCGAGTTCGTAGAGACCATGAGCCTTGTCGAGCAGACCCTGGGCGAGGACCCTGCCGACGTCCACGGCAAGATGGATTTTGCCACCCGTGATCTCTACCGCCACGTCGTGGAGGAGACCGCCAAGGACAGCCCGCACTCCGAGAGCGAGGTGGCGCGCCGAGCGATCCAGTTGGCGCGGGAGGGAGCGAGTCGGAAAGGCGGCGACGACCGCGAGGCGCACGTCGGGTTCTACCTGATCGACGAGGGATTGGCGCAGCTCGAACGAGCGGCGGAGGTGCGCCTGTCGCCTGCCGAGGCCTTACGCAAATTCAGCCGGCGGTTTCCTTTGCTGCTGTATGCCGGCGCCATCCTGCTGATGACGGCGATTTTCGCCGGGGGCCTCGCGGCGAAAGCGTATGTTGGCGGGGTCCGGGGGTGGGCACTCGGGCTGCTCGGACTGCTCTCGCTTCTATGCGCAGGTCATCTGGCGGTTGCTCTGGTGAACTGGCTGGCAACGCTGCTGGCGACGCCGCGCCCGCTGCCGCGCATGGACTTTTCCAAAGGAATCCCGCCGCAATTACGCACTCTGGTGGTGGTCCCGACGATGCTCACGAGCACTCAAAACATCGAGGACCTGGTCGAAGCACTGGAGGTCCGCTTCCTGGCAAATCGGGATGACCACCTCCACTTCGGTCTGCTCACCGATTTTCGCGACGCCGGCGAAGAAACATTGCCGGAGGACGAGCCGCTGTTGCGGCTGGCCAGGCAGAGAATCGAAGAGCTGAATCAAAAATACCCGAGCCCGGATGGCGATACCTTCTTCCTGTTTCACCGCCCGCGCCGATGGAATCCCATCGAGGGGATTTGGATGGGGTACGAGCGCAAGCGCGGCAAGCTCGCGGATTTGAATGGGCTTCTGCGCGGCGGAGCAAATGGCGCCACGGGGGACCACTTCGCGCTCATCGTCGGTGAAACGACGGTTTTATCGAACGTGAAGTACGTGATCACCCTGGACACCGATACGCAGCTCGCACGCGATTCGGCGTGGCAGTTCGTGGGCGCCATGGCGCACCCGCTCAATAGTGCGCTCTACGACGAAGACCGGCAGCGTGTCGTCGCGGGCTACTCCATCCTGCAGCCACGGGTGGCGGTGAGCCTGCCGGGAACGAACCGGTCGAGGTATGCGCGCATGTGCGCCAGTGAGCCCGGCATCGATCCGTATACGCGCGCCGTCTCCGATGTTTACCAGGATCTCTTCGGTGAAGGCTCGTTCATCGGCAAGGGCATCTACGAGGTCGACGCCTTCGAGCGGGCGTTGAGTGGCCGGTTCCCCGAAAACCGGATCCTCAGCCACGATCTTTTGGAAGGGTGTTACGCCCGGGCCGGGCTGTTGAGCGACGTGCAGTTGTACGAGGAATACCCAGCCGGCTACGGCGCGGATGTGAGCCGCCGGCATCGTTGGATTCGCGGCGATTGGCAGATTGCGCGCTGGCTGCTGCCGAGCATCCCTGGTCCCGGGCCCGGCCCCGATGCGCGCCCGGGGAAGAATCCTCTCTCCATGCTCTCCCGCTGGAAGATCTTCGACAATTTGCGGCGGAGTCTCACGGCCGCGGCGCTTACACTCCTGCTGCTGTTGGGCTGGACCGTGTTGCCGTCGGCCTGGTTCTGGACCCTGGCGGTGATCGGCATCATCCTCATTCCTTCCTTGATCACCTCGGCCCTGAATTTGCTTCAGAAGCCGGGCGATGTGACGCTGGGGCAGCACCTCGCCGCCGCGGCGCACTCGACGGGTCTCCACTTGGTTCAGGCTGCCTTCACGCTCGTATGCCTGCCATACGAAGCGTTTTTCAGTCTGGACGCGGTGGTGCGCACCGTCTGGCGGATGCTGATCACGCACAAGCGACTGCTCGAATGGAACCCGTCGGGAGACTCGGATCGCAATAGCCGCACGGACCTCGGCGGCTCGTACCGGACCATGTGGATCGGCCCGCTCGTTGCCGCTGCCGCGGCCATCACTCTGGCGGCTTCCAAACCGGCCGCCTTGGCTGTGGCCGGGCCCATACTGGTCCTCTGGCTTGCCTCCCCCGCCATCGCCTGGTGGATCAGCCGGCCGCTCGCCCGCCGCCGGGAAAAGCTGACAACGGATCAGACCCTCTTTCTGCGGAAGGTTTCCCGAAAGACGTGGGCGTTCTTCGAGGCTTTTGTCGGACCCAATGATCATTGGCTGCCGCCCGACAACTATCAGGAGCATCCCGTTGCGGTCGTCGCGCATCGCACGTCGCCCACCAACATGGGCCTTGCGCTGCTGGCGAATTTGTCCGCCCACGACTTCGGCTACCTTTCGACGGGACAGCTCATCGAGCGTACGGCCAAAACAATCCACACCATGGAAGCCCTGGAACGGCACCGAGGCCACTTCTACAACTGGTACGACACGCAATCCCTGATGCCGCTGACGCCCCTCTACATTTCGTCGGTGGACAGCGGGAACCTCGCGGGCCATCTTCTGACATTGCGGCCCGGTCTGCTGGCGCTTCCCGATCAAAAGATCCTGGGAGCGCGATTCTTTGAGGGCTTGAGCGACACTCTCGGGATCGTCACGGACGCGGCGACCGCCGTTCCGGCAGGAGCCGCTCCGGGAGGTTACGCTCCGGGAGGTTACGCTCCGGCCCGGCTCGCTCAACTCCGGCAGGACCTGGAGCTCGCGACCCAGTCCAGGCCCACCACGCTCGCTGCTTCGCGGCTGTGCCTCGAGCGGCTGGCAACGTCCGCGGCGGAGCTGGTGGCGGACGTGGAAGCTCTCGATGCCGACCCCGACAGCCCATTGAGGTGGTGGACCCGCGCCTTCGCCGGGCAATGTCGAGATGAGCTCGATGAGCTGACGCTTCTTGCGCCGTGGACAGCGCTCTTGTCTTCCGAGAATCGCCTCGGAGACGCAGAATTTCCCGATCTCGACGAGATCCCGACACTGCGCGAAGTGGCTGCGCTGGAGGCGAAGCTCCTGCCGGCAATCCTGGATCGGCTCGGCTCTGCCGCCACGTCGGCGGAAAGCGCCTGGCTTGGTGAGCTTCAACGGTTCATCACGGAAGCCGGCCGACACGCCGAGGCAAGGATTGCCGCCGTCAAAGGGCTGGCCCTGCAATGCGACTCATTCGCCCGCATGGAGTATGGCTTCCTGTTTGACGAGACACGTCATCTGCTGGCCATCGGCTACAATGCTTCCGAGCACCGGCTGGACGCCAGCTACTACGATCTTCTGGCTTCGGAAGCGAGGTTTGCCACTTTCGTCGCGATTGCGCAGGGACAACTCCCGCAGGAGAGCTGGTTCGCCCTGGGACGTCTGCTCACCACCGCCGGTGGAGAACCGATCCTCCTTTCGTGGAGCGGCTCCATGTTCGAATACCTGATGCCGCTCCTGGTGATGCCGACCTATGAGCACACGCTGCTCGACCAGACCTGTAAGGCGGCCGTGGCGAGGCAGATCGAGTACGGGAGGAAGCGCGGGGTGCCCTGGGGCATTTCGGAATGCGGTTACAATGCCATCGATGTGCAGCTCAACTACCAATACCGCGCCTTTGGCGTACCCGGCCTGGGGCTCAAACGCGGGCTCGCGGAAGACTTGGTGATTGCCCCCTACGCCTCGGCGCTGGCGCTGATGGTGGCGCCGGAGGAGGCGTGCTCGAACCTCGAGCGACTCGCCGCCGAAGGCTTTGAAGCCCGGTATGGCTTCTATGAAGCCATCGACTTCACTCCGTCCCGTCTGCCGCGCGGACAATCGAGCGCCGTGGTCCGCTCCTTCATGGCCCATCACCAGGGCATGAGCTTCCTCTCCTTGGCCCATCTGCTCCTGGACCGCCCGATGCAGAAAAGATTCGAGTCGGATCCCTTGTTCCAGGCGACCATGCTGTTGCTCCAGGAGCGCATTCCCAAAGCGACAACCTTCTATGCGCACACCACCGAGATCTCCGATCTCCATACGGATTCCGGCGCTCCGGAGACTCCGATACGCGTTTTCACGAGCCCCGGCACGCCGAGCCCGGAAGTGCAGTTGCTCTCAAACGGCAGGTACCACGTGATGGTGACCAATGCCGGGGGCGGTTTCAGCCGCTGGAAGGACCTGGCCGTCACCCGCTGGAATGAAGACCGCACCCGCGACAACTGGGGCACGTTCTGTTACCTCCGCGACGTGGCGAGCGGGGAGGTCTGGTCAACCGCCCATCAGCCGACCCTCAAACGCTCGAAGCAGTTCGAGGCGATCTTCTCGGAAGGACGAGCCGAGTTTCGAGTCAGCGACCACGACTATGACACCCATGCCGAGATCGCCGTATCTCCCGAGGATGACATCGAGCTGCGCCGCGTCCGCATCACCAACCGCGCGCGGAAGCGACGAGCGATAGAGGTGACCAGCTACGCGGAAGTGGTTCTGGCGCCCGCCGCCGCGGACGCACTGCATCCGGCGTTCAGCAATCTCTTTGTGCAGACCGAGATCGTCCGAGAACAGCGAGCGATCCTGTGCACCCGCCGGCCTCGCTCCCGGGACGAGCAACCGCCCTGGATGTTCCACCTGATGGCCGTGCATGGGGCGGAGATCGGGGAAGTCTCCTATGAGACCGACCGCATGCGGTTCATCGGCCGCGGAAATACCGCCTCCGATCCACAAGCGACGAGCGGGGCCGCGGCCGAAGACCGACTCGGTTTTGAAAACCGAGCCGGTCTGCTCTCGGGCAGCGAGGGCTCCGTTCTCGATCCCATCGTCGCCATCCGCTGCCGGATAACGCTGGATCCGGAGGAATCGGTAACGATAAACATGGTCTCCGGCATCGGTGAAGACCGCGAGGGCGCCCTGAGCCTGGTGGAAAAATACCAGGACCGGCGTCTCGCGGATCGCGTTTTCGATCTGGCCTGGACGCACGGCCAGGTGCTGCTGCGCCAGTCCAATGCCTCGGAAGCCGATGCACAGCTCTACGGACGCCTTGCCGGCTCGATCATCTACGCCAATGCTTCGCTTCGAGCCGACCCGAGCGTCCTCATCAAGAACCGCCGGGGGCAATCCGGTCTCTGGGGATACGCCATCTCCGGCGATCTGCCCATCGTGCTGCTCCAAATTGAAGATCCGGCCAATATCGACCTGGTGCGCCAGCTCGTGCAGGCCCACGCGTACTGGCGCCTGAAGGGACTGGCGGTGGACCTGGTGATCTGGAACGAAGACCACGCCGGCTACCGGCAGCTCCTCCACGACCAGATCATGGGGCTCATCGCGGCGGGCACCGAAGCCAGCCTGACCGATCGGCCGGGCGGCATTTTCGTGAGGCCCGCCGACCAGATATCGGAGGAGGACCGCATCCTGATCCAAACGGTCGCTCGCGCCATCATCACCGACAGCCGGGGGGCGCTGGCGGACCAGGTGAGCGGTCGCACTCCGGTGGAAGTGACCGTGCCCCTCCTTATCCGGACCCGAACCCACCGCCCGGAGCCCGAGCCGGTGGCCGCATTGCCCCGCTTTGATCTGACGTTCTTCAACGGGCTGGGCGGATTCACCCCGGACGGGCGCGAGTATGTCATCACCACCGCGCAGGGGCAGCTCACGCCGGCGCCCTGGGTGAATGTGCTCGCCAACCCGCACTTCGGGACCGTCATCTCGGAAAGCGGCCTTGCCTACACCTGGAGCGAGAACGCGCATGAATTCCGCCTCACTCCCTTCGGGAACGATCCGGTGAGCGATTCCAGCGGCGAGGCCTTTTACCTCCGTGACGAAGAGCGCGGCCACTTCTGGTCGCCCACTCCCCTACCCTGCCGCGGGGCCACGCCTTACGTCACCCGGCACGGCTTCGGCTACAGCGTCTTCGAGCACACCGAGCGCGGCATCCGCTCGGAGCTCTGGGTTTACGTGGCCATGGATGCACAGGTGAAGTTCACGGTGCTAAAAGTACAAAACGTCTCGGGAAGGTCCCGCCGGATCTCCGCCACGGGATATGCGGAATGGGTGCTTGGCGACCTGCGGCCGAAATCGGCCATGCACGTGATCACCGAAGTTGATCGGGAGAGCGGCGCGCTCTTCGCCCGGAACCGTTACAACACGGAGTTTCGCGACCGGACCGCGTTCTTCGACGTGGATGATGCGACTCGCACCGTAACCGGCGATCGGACGGAATTCCTGGGACGCAACGGGTCGTTGCGCGCTCCCGCCGCTATGGCGCGCACGCGCCTTTCCGGCAGGGTGGGGACCGCACTCGACCCCTGCGCCGCGATCCAGGTGAGCTTCGATCTGGCCGACGGGCAGGAGCGTGAGATCATATTCAGGCTCGGCGCGGGGCGAGACGCCGAAGATGCCCGAAACCTGGTCCATCGCTATCGAGGATCGACCGCCGCGCGCACGGCCCTCGATGTGGTGTGGCAGCACTGGACGCACACCCTCGGCGCGGTGAACGTGGAAACACCCGACCAGTCCCTGAACGTCCTGGCCAACGGCTGGCTGCTCTACCAGACCCTGGCGTGCCGCCTCTGGGCCCGAAGCGCAACCTACCAGTCGGGGGGCGCCTTCGGTTTCCGAGACCAGTTGCAGGACGTTTCGGCGCTCATCCACGCAAGGCCCCATCTCGTGCGCGAGCACCTGCTCCTGAGCGCGTCGCGTCAATTCCCGGAAGGAGATGTTCAGCATTGGTGGCATCCTCCAACGGGTCGGGGGGTGCGTACCCATTGCTCGGACGATTACCTCTGGCTGCCGCTGGCTGTGTGCCGCTACATCCAGGCCACGGGGGACACCGGCGTCCTGGATGAGCCCGTCCACTTCGTCCAGGGCCGCCCGGTCAACGCGGATGAAGACTCTTACTACGATCTGCCCGTCCGCTCCGAGGAGGCGGCGAGTCTCTACGAGCACTGTGTCCGGGCCATCCTGAACGGCCTCGGCTTCGGCGAGCACGGCCTGCCCCTCATCGGCTCCTGTGACTGGAACGACGGCATGAACCTGGTGGGCGAGCACGGCAAGGGCGAAAGCGTCTGGCTGGGCTTTTTCCTGTATGAAGTGCTCATGCGCTTCGCCGAGGTTGCCCGCAGCTCCGGCGACGTCTCTTTCGTTGAGCGCTGCGAGCGGGAGGCGGCGGGCCTGCGCCGCAATATCGAGAGACACGGCTGGGACGGCGAGTGGTACCGCCGCGCCTATTTCGACGACGGCTCCCCGCTTGGCTCGGCGAGCAACCTTGAATGCCAAATCGATTCCATTGCGCAAAGCTGGTCCGTTCTTTCGGGTGCGGGAGATCACGAGCGCTCGCGCACGGCCATGGAATCGCTCGATGAGCGCCTCGTCCGCCGCGAGCACGGGCTGATCCAACTTCTGGACCCGCCCTTCGACAAGTCGGAGATGAACCCCGGCTACATCAAAGGCTACGTCCCCGGAGTCCGGGAAAACGGCGGCCAGTACACCCACGCGGCCATCTGGGCGGCCATGGCCTTCGCTCGGTTGGGGGACAACCGGCGCGCCTGGGAGCTCTTCACCATGATCAACCCGGTAAACCATGCCAGATCTCCCGAAGAGACCGCCACCTACAAAGTGGAGCCCTACGTCGTCGCCGCCGACGTCTACGCGGTACCGCCGCACACCGGCCGCGGCGGCTGGACCTGGTACACGGGCTCCGCCGCCTGGATGTACCGGCTGATCCTGGAATCCCTCCTGGGGCTGAGCCTCGAAGTGGATAAACTGCGCCTTACGCCGTGCCTCCCCGCGGATTGGGAGGGCTTCAAGATACACTACCGCTATCGGGAGACGGTCTACCACATCGCGGTCCTGCAAACGCCCGCCGGTAATGGCGAAATGCGCGTCACCGTGGACGGCGTCGAGCAACCCGACAATACCATCCCCCTTGTTGACGACCACAAGGAGCACTGGGCCGAGGTACAGTTATCTTCACCGACCCCCGGCTCTGCCCCAATGCTGTTGACTTAAGGGTATGTGGGGCAGGCTTTCCAGCCTGCCTTCCGCGAATTGGCAGGCTGGAAAGCCTGCCCCACAACCCACCCAACCATCTTAAGTCAACAGCATTGCGACTCTGCCCCCGGCAATTATCCACAACCGATTGAAAGAGGAGAGAACCGATGAGCAACAAGGATGCAAGTGAAGCTCGATTTGAATCGATATCGGCTCCCGAGAGAGAGCGTGCCCTTCAGGCAAGGAAGACCTACTGCAATTTCTGCGAGGAGTTTGATATGAAACCGTGCTCATGGGAAAGCTTCCCCAGCTACCAGGACTATGTGGATGGCAGTATCACCGAATCCGAGCTCTTGGGCGGGGCGAATGAGGAGTTTAAGGACTTCACGCCAACTTTCGGAAAGTACCTCGTCGTGGAGAAGGAGGAGCCCGCCGCATCGAGCATCGATGACGAGAAAAGAGAGAGGGCCAGGGCGGCAAACAAAGTCTATAGGAAGATCTGCTCGGAATCAGGCATCGTTCAGTGCTTCTTCAGCAATTTCTCCGCCTGGAGCGACTACGTTCAGGGAAAGATCGATGAGCTCGAATTCTCGGAGAAAGCCAGACTCGAAGTGGAAGAGATGAAGACTTCCGCCATCCAGAATTCGTGACCATTGCACCTCCTGTTTGACGAAGACCGAGGGTAGGTAAAGGACATCCGCATCGGACGATTCACCTGTACCGTGGCCCGATCCGGGAAATCCCTCAGCCGATTTCCCGGAGAAGAAGGCCTATGCCTGAGAGCCTGTTTTGGAATTCCACCGCCGAGGAAGGCGAGTGCAATCCTTAAGCTGATCGGCCGGTCCCCCGTAGCATAGCCCCTTGTGGGCGTTCGAGTGGTTGGCTCCTCGATACCCGCGAAAACGCCCACAAGGGGCTATGCTACGGGACGTTTGCTTCCCTTATGTAATTACCAAACAGGCTCTAAGAAATGATCCGTGGAGAGCGCGGCCACTTCTAGCCGCCAGCGCCGCTGCCCTGCCGTGGGCACAGAGAAGTGATCGCCCGTAAAGTTGCGTTGTCTCCCTCCGAATTGCAATTCCACTTCGAATGGGACAAGCTCTGATACGGTTCAGTTCCACCCCTTCCTGAACGAGAAAGCAGAAACGGTAACGGTCCTCATCTTCAAAGAAAATGTCCTGGCGCGCATTTCCGCGCAATTTCACATGGTACGGCGCCCCGGGAAAATGCATTCGTTGTCTTCTTGGCTTGGCTGCAAATCACCCGCGACTTTCATTCTTTCAGGCCTGACCCCATGTTTCCAGAGGTCTTCCGGTATGGACCTCAAAACAGTTCACACCGCCGGGTCCGGCCCGATTTTCACCAGCATCTTCCCGAAGTTCTCCCCCTTGAAGAGGCCAATGAATGCCTTCGGTGCATTCTCGATCCCTTCAACGATCGTCTCCTTCCATTTAATCCTGCCCTCCCGAATCCAGTTGCCCATATCGGCGAGGAACTGCGCTCGTTTGTCCATGTGATCGGAGACTATAAACCCTTGCAGCGTCAGCCTCTTCGTGATGGCAAGGAAGAGGTTCGATGGTCCGGGCTCCCTCCTTGTGGCGTTGTACTGAGAGATCATCCCGCAAAGCACGATGCGACCGAATGGCTTCATGTTATCGAGTGCCGCGTCGAGGTGCTTTCCACCGACATTCTCGTAGTAGATGTCAATTCCGTCAGGGAAGAGCTTCCCGATCTCCGCGCTCAAATTTTCGGCTCTCTTGTAGTTTATGGCGCCGTCGATCTTGGCGGTATCGAGAAGCCACGATACCTTGTCATCAGATCCCGCGCTCCCGACCACACGGCATCCCTTGATCTTCGCGATCTGGCAAGCCACGGACCCCACGGCTCCCGAAGCCGCCGAGACGAAGACCGTTTCTCCCGGCTTCGGCCGGCCCATTTCGAGGAGTCCCACATGGGCAGTCATGCCGGGCATGCCGAGGATGCCAAGGTAAGCCTGAATCGGTCCAAGCCGGGGGTCGACTTTTGCGAGATCCCCGCCATCAGAGAGGTAGAATTCCCGCCAGCCCTTCATTCCCAGGACGTAATCGCCGACTTGAAGCGCACCGGTCTTCGATGCCACCACCTGTCCGACACACCCGCCTTCGAGCGGTTTTGAAAGCTCGAAAGGAGGGACGTAACTCGGTGCGTCGTTCATGCGCCCTCTCATGTACGGGTCAACCGACATGTAAATGTTTCGCACCAACGCCTCGCCTTGACCGGGCTCCGGAACCCGCACCTCGGCTACCTCGAAATCGCTCTCATCCGGGATGCCCGCGGGGCGTTTCTTAAGACGGATCTCTCGACTCAATACCTCGGCCATAGCTTTTTTCCTCCATAGTCCTTAGTCAACAGGCGTCAATCGACATTGATCCAAGTGATCGAAGAAAGCCAACCACTGCAGCACTCGGGACCAACGTGTGTATCGAATCTCATCTCCCGAATGTAGTTGATCCGCCAGCCAGAACCAAAGCTGTCCCTGATTTCCTGCTGAGTGACGCGCCGCGGCCCCCATGAGCCCGGCTCATGCTCGCTGAAGCACAGCATGAAATACGTCCCGCCCGGATTCAACACCGAAGCGAGCCCTCTCACGAAAATGGGGCGTTCATCGTCGGATAAAGTATGGAAAAGCCCGGAATCGATCACCGTCTTGAATTTCCTTTGCAGATCGTCAAGCTTCAAAGCGTCCCACACACGAAAATCCAAAGCCATGGAACGATCCGCCGTCTTTCCCAGCGCCTTCTCGATAGCGGCCGGCACAATGTCGATCCCCAGCACCTCGTACCCGAGGCCCGCCAGATACAAAAGATTCTCCCCGGTGCCACAGCCGACGTCGAGCACGGGAGACTTTATCTCGCCGGCTTCGGCCAGGCGCGAAATCTCGCCCTGCGGGTTGGCTATATCCCAGGGCGGTACGCCCTTATACATCTCTTCAAAGACTTCCACATTCATGGAGCTACTCCTCTATTGAAATCCACCACAGATAATTTAGGGACATCCGGCAAGGAGCACAATCCAATGTCCAACACCAAATATCTCTTGAAACGGGGGGGTGTCTTCTGCCGGACTGGGGAGACCAGAGACTTTGACGGGTCAAACCAAAAGATAGGTCAAGAGATCCGGTGACCATGCCGATCTAACACCGTGGGATCTTCGATTATCCTGGCAGCCTCGGAGAATGCGAATCTCGTTGGGGAGTAACTTCTTCCGATCAACCCTTTTCAGGAGCGAAACGAATGAGGAAGCATTTCGGTACACTGGTGACGGTGACTCTCATGCTATTGTTTAGCGGAGTCGCAAGGGCGGATATTCAGGACGTTCTGCCGGAGCTCGAGGCCTACGCCATACAGGTCATGGAAGAAGAAAAGGTGCCGGGCATGGCCTATGCCATCGTGGAGAAGGATCAAATCATCTACGCCAACGGGTTTGGACTCAGGGAGATGGGCAAGCCTGCCAGGGTGAGGCCGCACACTGTTTTCGAGATCGGCTCCACCTCGAAGGCCTTCACGGTGGCTCTCCTTGCCATGTTGGACGATGAACGGAAGCTATCGTGGGAAGACAAGGTGCAGCAGCATTGGCGCGGATTTGCCATGTATGATCCCTGGGTGGCGAAGGAGCTCACCATCGCGGACCTGGTCAGCCAGAGAAGCGGGATGCCGGCGTACTCGCTCGACCTTATGAGCTTCATCGGGTTCAACGGCAGCCAGATCGCCAGGGCGGTGCGATACGTGGAGCCCGTGACGAGCTTCAGATCCACCTTCGGCTACGTGAACAACCTCTTCCTCGTAGCCGGCAAAGTGATCGAAAGCAAGACCGGCCTCAGTTGGCGAGACAATCTCGACGTCTCCATTTTCGGTCCGCTCGGGATGACGGGAAGTACCGCCGACCCGGAGATCGTGGCGACATGGAAAGACGTGGCAAGAGGGTACATGGTCACCTCAGACGGGTCACTTTGGCCGATTCCGGATAATTGGATCTATGCCGGATGGGTCGATACTTATGGTCCGGCCGGCGGCATACGGTCCAATGTTCTCGACATGGCCAACTGGATACGCCTCCAGTTGGGCCGGGGAAGCTTTGAAGGCCGGCGGATGATCAGCAGGAATAACGTCGCCTATATGCATCAGCCGAAGGTATTCGCATACGGCGACATCTTCGGGGGCCTGGCCTGCTATGGATCCGGCTGGATGTACAATGTGCTCTCGCCTCACGTTCTCGTCTGGCACAACGGATCGACCATGGGCATGCACTCCGTTGTAGCCCTGGTGCCCGACGCCGATGTCGGTCTGGTCGTGCTCACCAACTCGAACGGGAACCAGGTCCCCGAACGGATTATGACCAAATTCTATGAGCTCTATTTCAATACAACGACCGCCAAGTCCTTCCGCGGCCAAGTGATGGGCGCCGGACCCGGCAAGGTGCTCATCGACCGCAAAAAGCCTCCCGCACTGCTCCGGGCGCCACTCGCGCATCTTCCCTACGATCGATATTGCGGCGTCTACTCGCATCCCGCGTACGGCCGGATGACCGTGAAGGTTGTCCACGGCGCCCTTTTCGCCATCTTGGGTCCCAACCACATCAAGGCAAGCCTCATACCGTACAGCGGGCACACCTTCCAAATGGCTTTGCCCGACTTTCCGGACGGGGAGTCGCTCGCCACGTTCATCGTCCAACCGGACAAGAACGCGGAAGGGGTCGTCATGGAGGCCTTTTCCGACTCCAACGGAGGACGATACTCCAGAGTGAATGACTAGTACAGCGAGGCAAAAGTCGTCACTCGGGTCATCTCCCTTGATGGGGGAGGCAGGTGGGAGCGAGAGGCTGCCCGGCCCCCCCCAATGCTGTTGACTTAAGGTTGGGTGGATTGTGGGGCAGGCTTTCCAGCCTGCCAATTCGCGGAAGGCAGGCTGGAAAGCCTGCCCCACATACCCTTAAGTCAACAGCATTGCCGGCCCCCCCTCCCCGGCACATTGATCCTGCGAGACTTCATCGCGGGAGTTTGGATAGTACCTTGATCGCTATCTTTTTCGCAGTCTCTAATGCGGCGCCCTCGTCCTCTCCGGGGCGGCCGGTAGTAACAATAAACATTCGGGGACCTTCAAAAACCGTCAGTTGTTTAACCGACCCATCCCAGGCTGCACGGGCGCCAATTCCGTCAATGGCTTGCATGTCATACTTGTCTCCCAAGGCCTTCTCGAGGCTCGCTGTATGCGCCTCGAATGCTTTGGCGGGATCGGAGCTCTGAGAGTTTTTGACCAGTATTCCTGCTCTTTGAGATTTGGCCGTGGAATAATAATCGCACGTTGACATCCAAAACTTTTGCTTTGGGCTCTCTTTGAACGTCTGACGTGGCTCCTCCACGGTTCCTCCGATGATGGCTTCAACTTCAGCCTTTGTCAGAAGCTCGCAGGCATGAATAGGCATTAGCTCCGCCGACCCTTTGAAGTCCGATTTGTCGTCTTTTCCGTGGGCATTCCCAATCCCCATGATCAACGATAATCCGATAAAGCAATATACGAGCTGCAGTTTACGCAGTTTCCCCATTGTCTGATTTTTTGGTAGCATGTGTGCTGTCCCTTTTCCGTTCTCGATGTTTGATTGTCATAAATCGTCAGTACGTCATATGTGATTTAAGATATCGGAAAAACTCACTCTCTACCACGTCTCCCGCCGTCGTCGGAGGAGATTCAAAGGGGGAGTCACTAGATGAAGCGAGCGCTTCCGGACAACTCTCAGTTTCCAACCAGCTCAACCCGTCGGTTCTTCGCACGACCCTCTTCGGTCGTGTTCGGCGCTACCGGACAAGCAAACGAAACTCCCACCGGCATCAGTCGATTCTTACCAATCTGATGAGTTGCGGCCAACACGTTGACGACCGCTTCTGCCCGGCGTTTGGATAGCTCCATATTAGCGGAGAATTCGCCGACATTATCCGTATGGCCAACCACCAGCAGTTTGGAATTCGGCGTCGATGTCAACAAGGCGGCAATCTGATCTAAAGTGTCTTTGGATTCCGGTTTTACATCGGCTTTCCCAAAATCAAAGTAAATCCCGTACAAGGCTACGCTCCCCTTTTTCGAGATTTCCTGCGCCATCTCCTCGGCGTTGATCGTCACCATTTTGGTTTTCAGCTCTTTGACTTCAAGGATGTCAACCACCACAACCGTCCGATCCTTCAAGGCTTTACAAGAGCCAGTACCGGCAGCGATCGAGTACGTCAGGACTGACACGTGCGCCCCGTTCCGGGGTAACTCCATGACCATGTAGCGCTGTTCCGTAATCCCCGCCGCTTGAGCGCAGTAGCCGGTCGTCAGTGCTGCGTCACGGATGTTCTCATTTGGGCACAGGTACATCGCCAGGCTCATCTCGCCGCCTCCGCCGGAGCTGCTCCTGGTTGGAGAGCCGCCACACTCCTTCCCCGTGCACTCAAAGAGGAACGTTCCACCTTTACTGCTGAGCTCTTGCTGGTAATTACGCAACACTTCAAGGGGCGAAGCGCCCGTGGGGGTGAGATAGACCAACCGCGTCCGTTTCCCTGTGAGGGTCTGCTTCCGCTCCGGTTCATATACGATATTGTTATGTTGATCTCTTTTGCCCTTCACGGGCTCGAGAGATGACAGC
>Ga0351856_1080_pt1 | contig 19911 bp, 14 predicted proteins | sample BONcelHFGM3001D8_FD_206798 | JGI IMG/M metagenome (GOLD analysis project Ga0351856, IMG submission 206798) | Enriched cells from coal bed in the Powder River Basin, Montana, United States - BONCAT cells FGM rep2 HSBNCT.FGM.300.1.D8 ... | reverse complement strand
CAAAATCAACTGGTGTCACTCTCAGGATCATTCCCAGCAGATGCGAAGCCAGATTGTGGCACCGCACATCGGGGCGGATCAAAAACCGACTCAGTCCGATCACACGGTGCAGGTGGGATCGCCGTGTTTCCACATCCCACCCAATCCACCGATCACGGTCGTGAAGTTGCAGTGCCGCCGCACCGAACCCCGCAGCTCCAAGCCAGCCGTGCTCCGATTCGACCAGATATCGAAGCTGGCGTCCCACAAGGGGCCCCACGCCCCGCGGATGTTCACGAATCATCATCTCATTCCAGATCCGCATCTGTTCCACTGTCTCTACACGGACAAGGTGCAGTCCACGCACATCTCCTACTTCCGTGGGAACTGCCCGTGGCGTGGCAACCGGCTCCGAAAGGCGTCTCGGGCTCCCTCGGCGAGGTTGCACGAGGGGATGAGGCAAAACAATGTGGCCACCGGACTCCAGGTCCCGAAGGGCCTTGAGGCAGCCGCTGGTCTGCGGAATACCCCGCGCATCGAGAAACCCGTAGTGTCCGCAGATTTGCTCCGCAACAGCCGTTCGGTTCATACTGCCGTTCTCATCAAGCACCGACCGTACATGCTCGACGACCTCGGGCCGCGACAGTGTTCGTTTGATTTGGTTTTGTGTCTCCATGCCGCTATGCTACACGGCATGGAGAGCCCTGTCCAGCGTTATTTACGGGTAAAGGGCAGGGCTAGGCTACGGCGGAACAGCCCGGTAGCTTGATGCATATGCACCTTGCCCCCTTCGAAGGGGAATTGCCAAACACGCTCTAAATCAATTCAAGGGATTCTGTTAATGGCATCAGGCGCTTAATGAGCCTACCCCGTCATTCCGGCATGCTTTACGCCGGAATGACGATTGGGTGGATGCACGTCCCCGGCGTTGTCGATGAATACGCTGAAGTTGACGCGCATGACCCTCTGCCGCCGCCAAAGGATGATTTATCGGCTATGGCCGGGCAACTGGAGGGTGGTGCAGCTCTTGCCCGGAGCGCATGTCCGGGTGGTGGCGCTGGGAGATGAATCCCCGCCGCCGGAGGAGCTGCCCATGGCGTAGCTGACGGCGCTCAGGACGCGCTCGAAGGTCTCCGCCTGGCATTCGTCGCACTTCATCTCGACTTCCTCCGATGAAGAGGTCTGAATGAGCTCCTGAATGTTTCCGCATTGGACGCACCGAAATTCGTAGATAGGCATCGTATCTCCTTAGTTGATCTCACTGAAAAAGCGTGTTGAATGGTCGGAAACTTCTTAACAAATCGGATGAGCCCTGTCAATTGACCGCAGCGCCTGATGATCGGGGACAACGCCCGACATGGAAGACCGAAGCAAACAAATGGAAGCCCCTCAAACACAGACGCCGTCCGTCTCGTTGTGCTCTCCGATGCCCGATTTGACGTGCTTCGGCTGCTGCCCTCCCATTCGCCCCGAACACTACGACTGCCTGGATTATGTCGGCTCGCTCAGGCGCGAGTTTGTGGAGAACCGGAAACTTTTCCTCGAAAGCGGCCCGGTGCGCCGTCCCATCGTGGGGTACCACTGCTGGGCGCTGGGGTTCCTCGATCCGAAGGGACGCCGTGTGGGCTGCCTGCTTCACCCCAGCCGAAACGGCGGGCGGGATTTGCGCTCGTTGATCGACTACGGCAACAAGTGCGGGCGGGAGAGTTGCGTCCCGGCCAAAATGTTCGATCTACTTCCTCCCGAGGGGAAACGCTTTTGGCTTCCCCTGGCCCGAGGATTGAGCCCGTTCCACTTCTCGAGCCCTCGCTCCAACCCGCTGTTTCATCTGATTCTTTGGGGACCCGAAGTCCTGGAGCCGTTAAGGTTGCGGGCAGTTGAGATGGGATGGAGCGAAACGGAGCTTCTCCATCACCATCCCTTTCTCATGAATCCGGCGTGGACCCCCAAGGCTCATCGCTACCTGTTCCGCCTTGTCCTCGATACAGTGCGTCATGCCGAGAATCCAGAGATCGCTGGAAATCCCGAGGAGGCCGGGCGGGATCTTGAGAAACACGTCTCGGAGCTTCTGCGCCGCATCGCGTTCTTGCCCTGTGCGCAAGCGTCCACGGAAGGCCGGCCGGGTTGCGGGTTCACCCACCAACTGGGGCTGGATACGGACTTCCTGGATTTCCTGCGCCTCGGACTGGGATGGCGGAAGGCGTCGCCCGATGAGGCCTTGAACGTCAGAAATGAAGCGGAGCGTCTCGCTTTGTCTCTTGATCCACACGACAATCCGCGGATCACAACTCACGGCGCCACGAACCAAAGGGTTTAACTCAGGATACGGATGGGCTACAATAGCCGCGATAAAGTGACTCACAGGCACAGGCATCGTCTCGATGCTCGTTAACGGCATCAACGCAACAAGGGGGCCAGTATCATTCATGCAGTCTTCAGATAAAGTATCTCAGCAAATCGCCGGCATCGGTTATCCGGCCACATGGGACGTGGAAACCCTCAAGCGCAAGTGGGTCGGATTTTTGAAAGCCTTGATGGATGACGGGGAAGTCACCATACCTCAAAAGCGCGTTCAATTTCAGGTGGAGCAGAGCTCGACTTATCAGGACATCCTGCGTCGCTGGCCCCGGATGAGCGAGTCGGAGCGCCTCGACACGTGGAAGCAGCTCATGGAATTCAGTGAGAAGTGCTCGCGAGAGCTTCTTCCTGCCTGCGCCCAGTGCGGTGAATGCTGCCGTAAGGGGAGCCCGACCCTGCAAGTGGAGGACCTCGAGCTTCTGCGCCAGGGTAAAATCCCCTGGAATATGCTTTACACCTTGAGGCGAGGCGAGGCTGTCCGGTCGCCATTCGAGGAGAAGCTCTTTTTCCTCCTGGATGAACGGATCAAGATTCGCGAGAAGGACGGGAACCGTGAGTGCGCCTTCTTGGACGGCGCCAACGACGTTTGCACCATCTACGCCGACCGCCCCGTCCAATGCCGGGCACAGGCATGCTGGGACCCGGAGCCCGCCAAGGAAGTGGCTGGCCAGCCTTATCTCACTCGTCGGGACATCTTTCAGGGCGTGGAGCTGCTCATGGACCTCATGGCGGAGCACGACAAGCGTTGCGCTTTCGGCAAGCTCAAGGCCGCCTTCGAAGCCCTGGAGGAAACGAAGGGAGAAAACGTCGAGGAAGTGTTGGAGCTTCTGGCGTACGAAGACCATTTCCGCCACTTCCTGGGCGAACAGCTCAAGATCCCGGAGGATACGCTGGAGCTTGTTTTTGGCAGGAGCTTCGCGGACCTGGTTTCGGTCTTCGGCTTCAAGGTGCGACAGGAGCCGGATTCCACCCGCTGTCTGGTCCCGGATCTAGGCTGATTAGAATATCCAAATATCGAACAAGAAATAACGAATGTCGAAGGAGCACGGGGCCTTTGACCTTCACTGCATCCAGCAGCGACACTGCCGGACAAGCGGGCCAAAAGACTTCATAATTGGGAATTCCTTGTTCGATATTCGATATTCAATTGCTCATCCGGGGGATTTGGCCGTGCGAGCACTGATGCGGTATGGTCACTTATCCGCCTCTTCCGGTCGCACCCAAGTGCCCGTCTGGGTATAGCCTTGGGTGACGGCCTTCAATTCCTTGCGGCGCTCCAGGAATTTTTCCTTCATACCCCGGAGCCACTCGGCATGGCGGACGACGTCTTCGTAGGTGAGGAAGAAGGAATGCTCCATGGGGAAGGTCTCGATCTGGAGCCGATTTTCATCCCACCCGTAGCGGCCCGAGCTGCTGCAAAGCATGCAGCGCAGTGTGCCATCGCCCATGAACCTGAATGTGTCCCCGCCGCAAAGCGGACAGGCGGGCACGGAAGGATCTGCTGCCTCTTTGCCTTCCACGAGGGCCCGAGCAAGCCGCTTGGCCGTTTCCTTGCCTCCGTTTCCGAGGAAGATCTCGCCCGGAAGGGCGCCGTACACGACCGCGGAGCCCCTCAGGTCTCCCAAGGTGAGCTTGATGAAGCTGTCCACGCACAGCTTCGTGTAGCCTTCCATCCCTTCGATGCCGGCGATGGCGACCCCGACGGCCGGCTTCCCCCACAGTCTGTCCAATTGACTGTAGAAGCTCAGCCCCCGATCCAGGAATCGCTTCAAGCACGCGTTGGGTCCCAGGAGGTAGGTGGGGACCGCGACCACATAGGCGTCGGCTTCCACGAGGGCGTCCAATGCCAACTGAAAATCATCCTTCTGAGGGCACTTCATTTCTCCGAACAAACACTGATAACAGGCGAGACACGGACGGATGTTCAGCTCCGTGAGCCGTATGAGCTTCAATTCCCACCCGGAGGGAATCTGCCCGAAGAGCTCCTTCACGAAGAGCTCCGAGTTTCCGAATTTCCTCGGCGATCCCACAATGCCCAATAACGTTTTCGCCATTTCGTCTCTTCTCCTTTGAGTATCCACATCAATGTTCGCTGATATACCACGGCCATCCGCATGATTTTCAACAAGGACCCATGAACATGAAATTTGAGGCGGGGTACTTCATTCATTCGGGAGAATCAGACCCCCCAAAAAGTAAAAAGCTAATCGGCGGGGCTAGGACCGATTAGCTTCTGAGGAGGAAAGAGTTTGTTACTCTTGTCCGTCCTAAAGAGCAAGAAGGATGCCACCGCTCCGATACACGAAATTTTTCCTGCAAACGTAGATACAGCAAGGATCTTTCCCCTCAACCCTTATTCCCCCATCGATGGCGGGATTCGAATGACTCGATTGAATCGCGCCACATTCACGCCATATCACGCCATATCCAGACAAGTCCACCGTTTGCTCTGTGGATACCACGGCCATCTGTACGATTTTCAACAGGGATCCATGACATGAAATTTCTGGAGGGTTGCTTCATTCATTCGGGAGAATCAGACCCCCAAAAAGTAAAAAGCTAATCGGCGGGGCTAGGACCGATTAGCTTCTGAGGAGGAAAGAGTTTGTTACTCGTGCCCGTCCTAAAGAGCAAGAAGGATGCCACCGCTCCGACACACGGAATATTTCCTACAAACGTAGATACAGCAAGGATCTTGGCCCTCAACCCTTATCCCCCTCTCGATGGCGGGATTCGAAAGTTTCGATTGAATCGCGCCACATTCACGCCATACCCAGACAAGTCCACCGCCTGCTCCGTGAGCGGTAAACGGTGAGCGGTGAACGGGACATCGTGGCTTGCAGGAAGCAGGAGAATATGATTACGCTCTTCACCGCTCACCGTTCACCGTTCACCGCTCACCGTTCACCGTTCACCGCTCACCGCTCACCGCTCACCGCTCACCGCTCACCGCTCACCGCTCACCGCTTTTCTCACTCATGCGCCTGCAAGCCGTACTTCTTTATCTTGTTGTGCAGGGTGGCGCGATTGATCTCCAGGATGGTGGCCGCTCTCGAAATATTTCCGCCGCACCCTTTGAGGATCTGGTCGATGTGCTTTCTTTCCATGTCCTTGAGGGATTGAGGGGCGATGTCCTGCTCCTGGCCGGCAGTTCGGAAAAGGAACGCGAAGTCGTCCTTCCTGAGCCGGTCGGACTTGGAAAGTACGATGGCGCGCTCCAGGGCGTTTTCCAGCTCACGTACGTTTCCGGGCCAGTCGTAGCTCCGCAGGAGTACGAGGGCTTCATCCTGTATTCCCGTAACGGGCTTGTTGGTCTCTTTGCGGAGCTTTTGCAGGAAGTGCTGGGTGAGGAGCGGGATGTCCTCCTTGTGGAGGCGCAGCGGCGGCACTTCGATTTCGATCACGTTGAGGCGGAAGTAGAAATCCTGGCGGAAATGCCCCTTGGCCATTTCTTCGGCGAGGTCTCGATGGGTGGCGGAGATGAGCCGAAAGTCCACGGAGATTTCCCGATTCCCGCCAACCCGGTGGAATTTCTTCTCTTGCAGGACCCGCAGGAGATCGACCTGCATTTTCAATGGGACTTCGCCGATCTCATCCAGAAAGAGTGTTCCGCCTGTGGCCATTTCCACGCGGCCTTTCTTGGCTCGCATGGCCCCGGTGAACGAACCTTCCTCGTGGCCGAAAAGCTCGCTCTCCAGCAGGTTTTCCGCGAAAGCCCCGCAGTTGATGGGTATGAACGGCCCGTAGCGGCGGCCGCTCCGGGCGTGGATGGCCTTGGCCACCAGCTCTTTTCCCGTGCCGGTCTCCCCGCGCAGCAGCACCGGTGAATCCACGTCGGCCACCTCTTCGATGAAGGCGAACAGCCGCTGCATGGACGCCGAGGACCCCACCAGGTCCTGGTAGCGGATTCGAGCCGCCATCTGGTCGCGCAGCATGATATTTTCATCGATGATTTTCTTTTGAGTCAGGAGCTTCTCAACGAGCAGGACCAATTGCTCCGGTTCGAAGGGTTTCATGAGGTAGTCGTTGGCCCCGTGCTTCATGGCTTCCACGGCGTTCCCGACGGACCCGTAGGCCGTGATCATGACGACCATGGTCTGAGGCCGGCTCGCCTTACTGTGCTTCAGGACCTCCAGTCCCCCGAGGTCGGGCAGCCTCATGTCGAGGAAGACCAGGTCGTATTCCTTCTCTCCCAGCATCTCCAGGGCGGCGTATCCGCCCTCCGCGGCGTCCACCTCATGGCCGGCCTTCTCGAGCCACCCGATGAGGGATTCCCTGATGATCAGCTCATCATCCACCACCAAGATTTTGAAGCTTTTCGACATGATCACTCCGCTTTCCGCGCGCCCTCACAGCGATGGTGCGTCATCCTTCGGATTCCAAGGGGAACCGGAGAATGAACCGGCACCCTTCCCCCTCTTCGCTCTTGACGTAGATGGACCCGCCGTGCTCCTTGACGATGCCGTAAACCACCGAGAGCCCCAGCCCCACTCCTTTATCCTGGCTCTTGGTGGAGAAGAAAGGCTCGAAGATCTGAGACATCAGCTCCGACGGAATGCCCACGCCGGTATCCGCAACTTCCAGCCGCAACTGGCCCCGCATCCTGTCCCACTGGGTGGACACCGTAACGGTGCCGCCGTCGGGCATGGCTTCCATGGAGTTGAAGATGAGGTTCAGGAGGACCTGTTGGATCTGGCCGGGATCTCCGGTCGTCTCGGGCAAATCCTCGGCCAGCTCCAGTCGGAGGGTCACGTGCTGCATGTCCATCTTGTGCTTGCACAGGTGGATGACCCTCTGAATCAGCTCGTTGAGCTGGAGCTTCCTGATTTCGACTTTCTGCTGCCTGGAAAAGGAGAGGAGATTCTTCACGATGGAGCTGCACCTTGCGGATTCGGTATCGATGAGGCGCAAGTAGTATTTGAATTTTTCGATGTTGTTTTCGTCGGTGTTGCCTTCTTCCAGCTCCCGGTGCATCAGGCGCGCCAGGGCGTGAATGCCGGAGAGGGGGTTGTTGATTTCGTGGACGGCGCTCGCCACCAGCTTTCCGAGAGCGATCATCTTATCCTCGTGGACCAGCCTGGCCAGGTCTCTTTTCAGCGCGCGGGTTTTTTGAGCCACCCGCTTTTCCAGCTCGTCCGTTATGTCCCGGAGGATCTCCAAAACCATCTGCACGCCGCCCTTTTTGTTCTTGAGGGGCACCGTGGTGATCTCACAGTATTGGACCTGTCCGTCCGCATTGGGGTGCTCGTGGATGGCGTGGGAAGTCGCCCCGGTCTCCAGGCTCTCCCTGAGCGGGCACTGGAAGCCTTCCCCAGAGCAAGGGTGGGGAGATCGGTGCGTGACCTCATGGCAGAACTTTCCTATGACGTCTTCCTTGTTCAAGCCCATGGACTGAAGAAAGGCCTGGTTGGCGTCCACGATCTTGAAGTCCGGCTGCATGATGAGCACCCCGTCCCGCATGCTGTGGAAAACGCTGTCGACGATGCTCTCGATCAATTCCAGCTCCCGCTCGCGGTAGAGGTACTCTTCGCGGAACCGGATCATGTCACCGAACAAGCGCGAAAGGGTGGCTTCGAGCACTCGCACATTGGGGGGCTTATTGCGCAGAAAATCTTTCAGTAATTCTTCCTTGCCCGTGAGCTCGATCACCAGGTCCAGGTCCGGGATTTCGTAGAAGTCGCGGTAATCCCCGGTGGTGAAGATGGCCTTCTCCCTGGCCAGTTGCATGCCCGCCGCCCGGTCGTCCGGGTCGGCCACGGCCACGATTCGAGCCTTCAGATTGGGGAAGCGTTTGGCATCCACCATTTCGAGGAATGCCCGGCAGCGCTTGCCTCCTCCTATGATGGCGATCCGCATGGGCTCTTCCATCCTGGCCTCCACTCTTCGAAGCACCTGGAAATGATCCTTGCCGACGGCACCACTCATGAAATCCACACCTTCGGAATCAGCCACAACACCAGCAGCATCAGTCCACTTGTCTCACCATCTTCCGACTCAACGCTAGACCCTGCACGTTTGCACCATGAACTGTCGTATTTTTAAACACATTATCAAAAAATTATACAGCACTATTTTAACACCCCAGTAAGCTTCCGATGGCGCGCTCTTCTTTGGTGCTGTTTAATAATTCGACACCTCACTTCCGACCGGCTTCCTCCGGTTTCGGGCTTCCCCCTGCGAATCCTTGCGCAATCACGCATTCCAGCCGTCCATTCCCGGCGCGTGCCGCTTGGCACCCATATTGCTCAAAGCTCTCCGTCGCAAGCGGATGAACAGGGGAAGAAGTGATCGAGAGCCCGACCGCCCTTGAAGTTGAAAACCTTGGCTGCCAATGACGGACATCAAGATGGATGCAAAAGATTCAGCCGACAGGAAGAAACGGCCGGATGTCCGGAGCGCGGGCTCGAAAGAGCAGGAATGCATTTGGATGGAAGCCGGGGTCGTGAACTTCAAGCTGTGCGACCGCGCCTACGACTGCCTGAACTGTCCCTTCGACAAGGCGATGACCGAAGCCTGGGGAGCCCGGCCGGAGCGGTGAACGGTGGATAGATGTCGGTGATCGAGTTTTTACCGCTCACGGCTCACCGCTCACCGTTCACCCAATTAACAACCAGCGAACGGGGTTGCATGATGTCCAAGAGAATCGGCTTTTACATTTGCCATTGCGGAACCAACATCGCGGGGAAAGTGCGCACCGGGGAGGTGGTTGCCTTCGCTCGGGGCCTCAGGAACGTCGTGGCGGCCAGGGACTACAAATTCATGTGCTCCGACCCCGGCCAGGAAATGATCCAGAAAGACATCCGGGAGCTGCGGCTGAACCGGGTCGTCGTGGCATCCTGCTCCCCGAGGCTTCATGAAAAAACCTTCCAGGGCGCCTGCCAGCGGGCGGGACTGAACCCGTATCTCTTCCAGATGGCCTGCGTGCGGGAGCATTGCTCCTGGGTGACCGAAGACCCCGACGAGGCCACCGACAAGGCCAAGAAGCTGGCGGCGGCGGCCATCAGCCGGGTCGGCTATCATCAGAAGCTGGAGAGCCGGGAAGTCAAGGTCCACCCGGACGTGCTGGTGGTGGGGGGCGGGATCGCCGGGATCCAGGCTTCGCTCGAAGTCGCCAAGGCGGGCTATCACGCCTACCTGGTGGAGAGAACCGCCACCATCGGCGGCCACATGCTCCAGTTCGACAAGACTTTCCCCACCCTCGACTGTGCCGCCTGCATCGGAACTCCCAAGATGGTCTCCGTGGGACAGAACGCCAACATCAATCTCATGACCTACAGCGAAGTGGTCGACGTGAGCGGGTACGTCGGAAACTTCAAGGTCAAGGTCCGCCGCAAGCCCCGGTACGTGGACATCCAGAAATGCACGGGCTGTGGTGATTGTGGGGCCGTGGTGGTGAACGAAGCGCATCCCGTGAGGCACATCAACGGTGAGCTCTGGACGGACCGGATCTCCATCGACGAATCCCGCTGCATCCACTGCGGCCAATGCGTGGGTGCCTGCGTGGCGGAAAACGGGGAAACCCACGGGCTCGACAACATCGTCAAGCAGCGCTTCGACGCCCTTTCCGGCGACCAGCCCATAGTGGAGCCCACGGTCCTTCAGGAAGTGATGCGGATGAGCTTGGAGGAGCGAAAGGAGTTCTGGCAGGGGCAGTTTCAGAAGTGCATCAAGTGCTACGGATGCGTCGATGTGTGCCCCGTGCAGATGGAGGCCCCCGCGAGCCTGGAGCTCGCCAAATGGGTGCCGCTCGGCCAAGTGCCTCCTTCGTTCCCCGCCTTCCACCTCATCAGGGGATACCAGGTTTGGGACACCTGCGTGGGATGCGGCGAGTGTGAAAAGACATGCCCGGCCCACATTCCTCTGAAGGCTCTTCAGGACATCATCCGGTTCCTTCCGCCCCGGGAAGCCTTCCAGATGGTCCCCGGCCTGGAGCCCGCCGCCCAGAAGGAAATTCGCTCACACGTGGAAAAGCGAAAAGAGCTGTCAAGGAGAACAACCTATGCAGTATGACATGGTCCTCACCACCTGCCCGTTTTGCGGAACGGGGTGTAACTTCTACCTGCAGGTGCTCGGCGGAGAGATCATCGACGTGGTGCCCTGCCAGACTCACCCCATCAGCGAGGGGCAACTGTGTGTCCTCGGGCGCAACGCTTCCCGCTACATCACCCACAAGGACCGGTTGACCCGGCCCCTGGTGCGGGAAGGGGACGGATTCAAGGAAGTCTCCTGGGCGGAAGCCTACGGAAGGGTCGCCGATGGGCTGACGGCCATCCGCGACGCGAGCGGACCCGATTCCCTGGGGGTCCTATCCAGCGCCAAGTGCACCAACGAAGAGAACTACCTCGTCATGAAGCTCGCCCGCGGAGTGCTGGGAACCAACAACGTGGATCACTGCGCACGCCTCTGACACTCCTCGACGGTGGCAGGACTTGCCGCCGCGTTCGGAAGTGGAGCCATGACCAACTCCATCGACGAAATCGAAGCCAGTGACTGCATCATGGTCATCGGCAGCAACACGACGGGGCAGCACCCCATGGTGGCGAGCAAGATCATGCGGGCCAAGGAGAGAGGGGCTCAGCTCATCGTCATCGATCCACGCCGGATCCCTCTCGCCAAATACGCCGATCTCTTCCTGCAGACGAAGCCCAGTATCAACATCGCGCTGATCAACGGGCTCATCCACATCCTTATCCAGAAGGGCCTCATCGACGAAGCTTTCATCCGGGAAAGGACCGAGGGCTTCGACGAGCTCAAGGAAAAAGTGAAAGAATACACGCCGGCCAAGGTGAGCGACATGACCGGAGTCAGCGTCTATTTCCTCGAAAAAGCCGCCAGTTTGTACGGCCAAGCCAACAGCGCCATGATCCTCTACGCCATGGGTATCACCCAGCACGCCACGGGGACGGACAACGTGAAAGCCGTCGCCAATCTCGCCATGGTGACCGGCAACATCGGCCGACCCGGCACGGGAGTCAATCCGCTGCGCGGACAGAACAACGTTCAGGGCGCCTGTGACCTCGGCGCGCTCCCCAACGTTCTCACGGGCTATCAGTCGGTCACCGACCCGGAGATAAGGAAGCGGTTCGAGGACCGCTGGGAGATGAAGATACCGGAAAAGCCGGGCCTCACCGTGGTGGAAATGATGCAGGCGGCGGGAGGTGCTCTCAAGGGAATGGTCATCGTCGGCGAAAACCCCATGTTGACCGACCCGGACACCAACCATGTCCGGCAAGGGCTCCAGGCGTTGGATCTCCTGGTGGTCCAGGACATTTTCCTGACGGAGACCGCTCGGCTCGCCCACGTGGTGCTTCCGGCCTGCTCGTTCGCGGAAAAGGAGGGGACCTTCACCAACACGGACCGGCGGGTGCAGAGGGTGAGGAAGGCCATGGATCCCGTCGGAGAGGCAAAGCCCGACTGGGTGATCATCTCCGAGCTGGCGCAACGGATGGGCAGCATGGCCTTCCAGTACGATTCGCCGCAGGCCATCATGGAGGAAATCCGCCTCCTCACGCCGTCCTACGCCGGAATTACCTATGAGCGGTTGGACCGCGGGGAGGTCCTTCACTGGCCCTGCCCCAGCGAGACGCATCCGGGGACCCCAATACTCCACGCCACGCAGTTCGTGCGGGGAAAAGGCAAGTTTTTCGCCGTGGACCACAAACCGGCGGTCGAGCTTCCGGATGAAACCTACCCGTACCTGCTCACCACGGGAAGGATCCCTTTCCATTTCCACGGCGGGAGCATGACCCGACGCATCCCCAGGCTGGACGCGGAGGTTTCCACGGGCTTCGCGATGATTCATCCGCTGGATGCGAAGAAAATAGGCGTGCTGGACGGCGAGTCGGTGAGCGTGGCTTCTCGAAGGGGCGGAGTGACCACCAAGGCCAAGGTCTCCAGCGAAGTCGAGCCGGGCACCGTGTTCATGCCCATGCACTTCGCCGAATGCTCGGCCAACGTTCTCACGGACACCAAGCTGGACCCCACGGCCAAGATCCCGGAATTGAAGGCCTGCGCCGTGAGCATCGAAAGAGCCGTGTAGCCGTAAAACCTGTGTGTACACTGTAAAGCGAGGAAGGACGACGATGAAAGAGAGGGTCAAGGCGGAGGCAAGGGCTGCCCTCGAAAACGGATGGGACGGGGTCTTCGGGCTCCGCGGAATGTGGGGACAGGTGGGACCGTATGTGTTCACGGACCCGCGGGAGCTCGAGGAGCTCGAGCTGGAGCCCAAGTATCCCCTGACCAAAACGATCCGGTTGATGCTCGAAAAGGTACCCGACCTGCACATGGCGGCCGTGCTGCGAGGCTGCGACGTGAGGGCACTGAGGGAGCTGGAAAAGACCGGGGACATCCAATGCGACGGGCTCCACATCATCGGCATCGATTGCTCCCGGGAGCAGGCCGAGGAATGCAACTGCGAGAAGCCCGTCTACGACACGTCCCAGTGCACCGGCTGCTGGAAGTGCATTGAAGCTTGCAAAGAGGGAGCCATCCAGAGGATCAACGTGTGCCCCGTCCTGGTGGACAGCGAATGGAACGAGCGACTGATCAAGCGGAAAGCGATCTACACGGCGTTTCCCCAAGCCGTGCCGCTCAAGGCTTGCCGGGACGCAGAGCATTGCCTCAAGGTGCGAGGAGTCTTGGACTGCAAGGGCTGCGAAAACGCCTGCGTTGCCAACGCTATCCTCCCGGACGACGAGGAGCGGGTGGAGGAGATCGAGGTGGGATCGATCATTCTTGCCACCGGCTACGACACCCTGGATCCCACCCCCATGAAGCAGTTCGGCTACGGGACGTATCCCAACGTCTTCACCAGCCTGGAGTTCGAGCGTCTGAACAACGCCACGGGGCCGACCGGCGGGAAGGTCCTCATGCGGGACGGAAACGGGAATTTCACCCGGGCTCCCGAGAGCGTCGCCATGTTCCACTGCATCGGCAGCCGGGACGTCAATTATCATCAATATTGCTCCCGTGTCTGCTGCATGTATGCCCTGAAATACGCTCACCTCATCCACGAAAAAGTGGGCCACCACACCAAGATTTTCAATTTTTACATCGACATGCGCTGCTTCGGGAAGGGCTATGAGGAATTCTTCCGGAGAGTGCAGGAGGAAGGCACCACCTTCATCCGGGGCAAGGCCGCCGAAATCACGGACAAGGCCATCAAGCCCGAGGAAGAAGGGAAGCTCATCGTCATCGGCGAGGATACGCTCATTGCCCGGCGGGTGCGGATCCCGGTGGACATGGTGGTCTTATGCACCGCCATGGAGCCCCGGAGCGACGCGCCCGAGGTGGCCCGCATCTTCGGGATCAGTCAGGGCGGAGACCGGTTCTTCCTGGAAGAGCACCCCAAGCTGGGGCCCATGTCCACCGCCACGGACGGCATTTTCCTGGCCGGCGCCTGCCAGGGCCCCAAGGACATTCCGGACGCCGTCTCCCACGCCTCGGGAGCGGCGGCGCAGTCCCTCGCGCTGGCGGCCCGGGGAGTGGTCCAAATATCCTCCACCACCTCGTGGATCGATCCCGACGTGTGCGCCGGCTGCCAGACCTGCATCAAGCTCTGCGCCTACTCGGCCATCGATTTTAACGAGCGGAGGAAGGTCTCGGTCGTCAACGAGGCCCTGTGCAAGGGATGCGGAAGCTGCGCCGGCTTTTGTCCGAGCGGGGCAGCCCGCATCAAGCATTTCACCGCCAGACAGGTGTTCGCGGAAATCGAGGGAATATTGGAGTCAACGGGAGCTGTTAGCTATTAGCTGTTAGCTTTTAGCTGCGGACTGCTGGCTCTTAGCTGTCGGCTGACCGGCCCCATTTGATGACTACCAGTTCGGTGTCCGAGGCCCGAAGGCTAACACCTAAAAGCTAACAGCTAACGCCTAATAGCTGACCAGGAGGAGAACATGGAACAGTATGAGCCGACCATCATTGCGTTCGTGTGCAACTGGTGTACCTACACCGCGGCCGACTTGGCCGGAACATCCAGGCTGGTCCAACCTTCCAACGTGAGAATGATCCGGATGATGTGCACCGGCATGGTGGATCCCAAGTACGTGATCAAGGCGCTGCTGGAAGGGGCGGACGCCGTCCTGGTGAGCGGCTGCCATCCGGGCGACTGCCATTATATCAACGGGAATTTCAAGGCCCGGCGGCGTATGAAACTTTTGAAGGAAATCCTGCCCAAGTTCGGCTTCGATGAGCGCAGGCTCAAGATGACATGGATCGGAGCGAGCGAGGGGATCGATTTCGCCGAGACCATCCGCGAGATGGTGTCCGAAGTCAGAGCCCTGGGTCCGAGCGAAGTACGCAGGCAGATGGTTATTTAGGGGTTTTAGGTTTTAAGTTTTAGGTTTTAAGCCCTGAGTACGGGCGCCTGGCCATGGCAGTACGGAGCTGACGGCCTCACCCCCGTACTTAAAACTTAAAACCTAAAACTTAAAACTCCCATCAACTCGTTTGGAGAAAAGCGATGGCAAAGATATCCAGAATCGAGGTGAAAGACCGCAACCCGGTGGCCTCATTGCAGGATTTCCTCAAGACGCTCCTCGCGACGGGGGAGATAAGCGGCCTTCTGGTGGCGCACCACCTTCCCATGAAAAACGCCGTGATGCCCACCCTGATCACCGATCCGGAAAAGCTGGGCGGCGTCGATCCCCTGGCACCCGCATTTCCCATAAATGCCGCCAAGGTGGTGTCCAAGCTCACCCGAAAGCCGCTGGACGGAAAGATCGCGGTGGTGCTCCGCCCCTGTGAGATCCGCGCCTTCGTAGAGCTGGTGAAGCTGAAGCAGGCGAGCACGGAGGACGTCATTCTGATTGGAATGGACTGCCTCGGGACCTTCGGCAACATGGACTACGTCCGCTTTGCCGCGCAAAACGGCTCTGAATCCATGCTGGAGCCGACGTTGCGCTTCTACCGGGAGTATGTTGACGGAAACGGCTCGGCGGCGAGCGGCGGGAGTAGAGACTTCGATTTGTCTCCCGCGTGCAAGGCATGCGAGCATCCAACCGCCGCGAGCGCCGATCTCACCATCGGCCTGGCGGGTGTCGACATGAACGAAGCCCTGTTGTTGGTGGCGAGCAGCCCCAAAGGGGAGCAATTGCTCGAAAAGCTCGGTCTTCCAACCGCGGAGGAGCCCGAAAGCCGAAAACAGGCCCTCGACGAGCTGGTGGCCCGGCGCACGGCCTACCGCGACCAGATGTTCCAGGAAACCAGCGAAGCCACGGCCGACCTGGAGAAGCTCATGGACCATCTCGGCAATTGCGTCAACTGCTACAACTGCCGGGTGGCCTGTCCCGTCTGCTATTGCAAGGAATGCGTGTTCGTGACCGACGTCTTCGACCACGAGCCGTCCCAGTACATGCGGTGGGCCAAGCGGAAGGGTCTGCTCAAGATGCCCACCGACACGGTCTTTTACCATCTCACGCGGCTGGCACACATGAGCACGGCATGCATCGGCTGCGGACAGTGCTCCAACGCCTGTCCCAACAACGTTCCCGTGATGGAGCTCTTCCGGACCATCGCCGCCGCCACTCAACGCGCCTTCGGCTACGAAGCGGGCCGGAGCATCGAGGATGAGCCGCCCCTTTCGGTCTTCCGCGAGAAGGAGTTCTCCGAAGTGACGGGTGGCAAGGATTAGGATGCGGAGGACTGAGAAGAGCGTTGTCGATCTATGCCTGATCCTCGTGAAGAGAGGTTTCGCGTTATGAAGAACAGAATTGGCTCAACCTTGGTGGTGGGGGCCGGAATCAGCGGCATCCGCTCCGCCCTCGACCTGGCGGAGATGGGCTACCACGTGACCCTCATCGATAAAGCGCCCAACCTGGGCGGGACCTTGCGGCAGTTGGACTACCAGTTCCCCAATGACCGCTGCGGCATGTGCAAGATGCTCCCGCTGGTGGAGAGGGATTCCTCGTCCCAGTATTGCCTGAGGAAAGGACTGTTCCACGAGAACATAGACATTCTCCTTTCCACCGAGCTGTTGGCCATGGAGGGCGAGCCCGGAAAATTCCTCGTCACGTTGAGCCGGAAGCCGAGCCTCGTGGACCCGGATCGATGCATGGGCTGCGGCGAGTGCTCGAAGGTCTGTCCCGTGGAGGTGCCGGATGAGTTCAACGCGGGCCTGACCATGCGGAAAGCCGTCTACCTGCCCGTGCCTCACAATATCCCCAACCACTACACGCTGGATGCGGCGGCCTGCACCCGGTGCGGCGAATGCCAGAAGGCCTGTCCCACCGGGGCCATCAATCTTCAGTTGGAAGCGCGCCGGGACTTCCGGCTGCTCGTGGTGGACGACGAGCTCATCGTTCGCGACTCCACCAAGGAATGGCTGGAGGACGAAGGCTTCAGCGCCGATATGGCCGAATCGGGACCCGAAGCCCTGGAGAAGCTTTCCCAAACGCCTTACAACATGATGCTCCTCGACGTCAAAATGCCCGGCATGGACGGAGTGGAAGTGCTCAAGCGGGCCAGGGAAATGTATCCGGATCTTCCGGTGGTCATGATGACGGCCTACGCCACGGTGGAAACGGCCGTGGAAGCCATGAAGATCGGCGCCAGGGAATACCTCATGAAGCCGTTCGATCCCGACGCTCTGGTGGCCCAGGTGATCCAACAGTACCGAAGCCTCGAGCAGCCTCCCGAGCATCAAATGGAGGTGGGAGCGGTCATTCTCTCGGCCGGCTTCGGCTCCTACGACCCCGTCTCGGGCTCCAATACGTACGGATACGGGGAGCTCCCCAACGTGGTGACGAGCATCGAGTTCGAGCGACTGATCAGCTCCACGGGGCCCAACGGAGGGAAGCTCCTGCGGCCGGGCGGCGATTCCAGGGAAGTTAAGAAAGTGGCGTGGCTCCAGTGCGTGGGCTCCAGAAATCTCCACGACAACGCCGACTATTGCTCGTCCGTCTGCTGCATGTTTTCCATCAAGGAAGCGCTGCTGGCAAAGGAGCGGAGCGGTGGAGCGGTGGATGCCGCCATTTTCTACATGGACATGCGGACCTTCGGCAAGAATTTCCAGGCGTACCGGGAACGGGCCGAGACGGAGGGGGGCGTCCGCTTCGTCAGGAGCCGGGTCCATACCGTGGAGCCGGCCGGGACCAACGGAAATCTTAGGCTCTCTTACACCGACACCGGCGGCGCCATGCACGACGAGATCTTCGACTTGGTGGTGCTCGCCACCGGACAGAGGCCTCCGGCGGGGACCGAAGCGTTGGCGGAGATGACGGGAGTCGAGCTCAATCCGTGGGGCTTTTGCCAGGTAAAGAGCTTCTCCCAGAGCCTCACCAATAAGGACGGCATCCTGGTCGGCGGCTCCTTCTCGGGCTTGAAGGACATCTCGGAGTCCGTCATTCAGGCGAGCGCCGCGTCTTTGGGCGCCTCCAGGCTGATCCACTCCAAGGGGGGAGGGTTGGCGGAAGTGGTCGATGGTGAATCGCCGTACCGGGACGTCTCGCGCGAGGTGCCACGGGTCGCCGTGGCCCTGTGCACGTGCGGCGGCGTTCTCGGCCAGGCGGCGGACGTTCAGGCCGTGGCGGAAAAGCTGAAACAATCGGGCTCGGGATTGGTGAGCCACGTATTCGAGATCGAGCGCATGTGCACGAAGGAAGGATGGAGCGAGCTCGAGGCAAAGCTCAAGGAGAGCCGCGCCAACCGCATCTTGATGGGCGCCTGCCAGCCGTATCTCTATTCCAGGAAGTTGAAGGATCTGGGGAAGAGCATCGCGTTGAGCCCGGCTCTGATGGATGTCGCCGACATCCGCACGCCGGCCATGGCTGAAAACGGAGAGAACGGCTCGATTTCCGGCCGGAGCGTTTACGCGATCCTGAGCATGGGAGTCGCCAAGCTCGAGGGCGCGGATTTTTGTCTGCCGTCTTCCACGGAGGTGACTCAACGGGCCCTGGTGGTGGGCGGCGGCATCGCCGGCATGACGGCGGCCCTCGCCATTGCCGACCACGGCTTCGAGGTGGACCTGGTGGAACGGGACGCCGAGCTGGGCGGCAATTTGCGGAGGCTGTACCGAACCCTCGAGGGGGATACCCCCAAGGAGCTCCTGGAAAAGACCGTCGCCGCCGTGGAGAAGCACCCTCGTATTCAGGTGCTCACCAACGCCGCCGTGATGCACTCGGAGGGACGGATCGGCCATTTTTGGACTACGGTCGAAAGCGGCGACACGGCCGACCCGCTCGGCCGGATCGGCCAGGTCATCGAGCACGGCGTGACCATACTGGCAACGGGCGGCCATGAAGCCACAACCCAATCGTACGGCTACGGCCAAAGCGAATCCATCATGACCCAGCACGAGCTGGAGGAGAGGCTCCAATTCGGCTCCCTGAATCCGGCGGACCTCGCGTCCGTGGCCATGATCCAGTGCGTGGATTCGAGGGAAGAGGGACGCGCCTATTGCAGCCGCATCTGCTGCGGCTCGGCATTGAAGAACGCTCTCTTCCTCAAGGAGCGTAATCCGGATCTGGATGTTTACATCCTCAACAGGGACATCATGGCCTACGGGTTCTTGGAGGCGTACTACACCAAAGCCCGCAAGGCGGGCGTCATCTTCATCCAGTACAAACCGGAGGAGAAGCCGGAAGTGACCGTCGAGAACGGCCGTCCGACTCTCAAAGCCAAAGACCCCATCCTGGGACGGGATTTGATCTTCAAGCCCGATCTGCTGGTTTTGAGCACGGGCATGGTCCCGTCAGACCACCGGCGATTGGCGGAAATCTTCGGCGCGGCGGTCAACGAGGACGAGTTTCTGCAGGAAGCCGAATCCAAGTGGCGGCCCGTGGACTTCCTGAAAGAAGGCACCTACTTGTGCGGTATTGCCCATTCGCCCCGCTTCATCACGGAATCCATCGCCACGGCGGAAGCCGCCGCCCAGAGGGCGCTCTCCATCCTGGGCCGAAGGCATCTGGCCGCAGGGAGCACCGTGGCCGAAGTGCGCCACAGCCTGTGCTCCCAGTGCGAAAAGTGCATCACCGCCTGCCCCTACGGCGCCCGCTGGAAGGACGAAGACGAAGAGAAAATCGTGGTGAACGAGCTCGTCTGCCAGGGCTGCGGCTCGTGCGCCGCAGTCTGCCCCAACAGCGCCTCGCTGCTGCGGGGCTACCGGGACCAGCAGATCTTCGCCGTTCTGGACGCGGCCCTCGAGGATTGCGTGTAGCCGCATGAGAGGCTGACCGAGAGCTAATCTTCCGGCATTCCGAACGGAGCGCAGCGAAGCGCGAGGTCGGCATGGCTCAGGAACAGAACATGGTGTTTCGGCTAACAGCGCGCTCCTCCATCCGTCATTCCCGCATGCTTTTGGCGGGAATCCAGAAGGGGGCGCTGGGCTGGATTCCCGCCAAAAGCATGCGGGAATGACGATGCCAAAGTTATCCGATTTTGAGCCATTCCCAGAAGTCTTGGGGATTAGCGCAGGAAAAGGACTGAAAGATTTCCGGGTATCACTCGAAATGACAGTATGCCGGGTATCGGTCAGGCCACCAGTATCACATAGGATCACACAGCAAGGAGAAACGGAGCGATGACCGATCACAAGCACGATGCGGTGGGAATCACCATCGGATCTCCCGCGCAGGATCT
>Ga0351856_1074_pt1 | contig 20198 bp, 15 predicted proteins | sample BONcelHFGM3001D8_FD_206798 | JGI IMG/M metagenome (GOLD analysis project Ga0351856, IMG submission 206798) | Enriched cells from coal bed in the Powder River Basin, Montana, United States - BONCAT cells FGM rep2 HSBNCT.FGM.300.1.D8 ... | reverse complement strand
TTTTATCCTGTCCATATATAATAGCATTAATAATAGGGGATGAAAACGCAACCGTTATTGCTCGTGCTTTCTGTTGATGTGATTGAATAATTATTCCGCGCCAATAGATCAAAATTGAAAGAGAGATTACAGCCATCATTAAGGCAGTTATTCCTCCAATTATTAAAATCATCTTTTGCTTTAAGCTGGTTCTATATTTTGTCGGAATTGTCATTGAGGAATTTTACTTAGACTTAAAATTTTTCTAACATTATCGAAATCATCATCAGAAGCTTCAACAAATCCATGCGAATACTCACTATCCCATCCGGTTAAAATTTCTTTATAATATGGATTACGCACATCTATTTTTAGGAAGGCATTTTTAATTATTGAAGTGATTTTCTGGTTATCATTTTTAGGAACAACAAATGGTGGACCGGGTATTTTTTCTGAACTTTTAATAATCACTATTCCTTTTTTTTCATATTCCCTTGCAATTCTTTCTTTGACAACACCTACATCAAAATGATTTTTTAAAAGCTGGTAGATAACCGTTTGATGATGATCAAAATAGCTGATGGAATCAAGATCGCCAATATTTAAGCCATTATTCTGCAATTCATAACCGGTGAACCATTTTCCTGAAAAAGATTCGGAGGAAGGAAGAGCTAATTTTTTTCCTCTTAAATCTTTTATAAAATTAATTCCGCTTCCATTTTTTACAATAACCGCAGAACTTGAAACGGATTCAAGATTTTCATTCAAAGGTATCAATATACATTTTACACCGAATTGCTCGTGCGCACGAATGTAAAGGTAAGTCCCGAGGAATGCCCCCGCCACTTCATTATTGGTGAGTTGTTCCACTGTCTCTTGATAACTATTGCTTAATTTAAGTTCGAAGTGATATTCAGTTGTGGTGTTCAAATAATCCATTATTGGTTGATAACCTTTATAAATTATTTCAGGTGGGTAACGTGAAATAATTCCGATATATATTGTTTCTTTCTTTGTCAGAATTAAATTTTGTGAAGTATCTGATTGAATATCGGGGAACGGGATTGAAATATCCATAACTTGCGAATAAAATAGGATTGTAAAAATCATCAAAAAAATAAATATTGATGAAATAACATGGATACGGTATTTGCTGCTGAAAATTTTCATGTATGAATATAAATCAATTTTATTACCAGAATTTGTCACTATTATTTTCCATGCAAATCAGTTAATTTTAATTACTTTTAGAAAAATACGACTAAATATCGTCAACGCAATAACGGAAAATCGTCAACATGACGAAATATCGTCATCACTCTACTTATTTAATAATAAGATAATCTTATCTTATCGGAAATTTCAATAAAATTGAAACCAACAAAAATCAATTTTATGGCACATAAATAGCTTGAAATGCAACATTATTATTAACTAAAAAGGAGACATAATGGGCGAGATTATTCCACGCTGGGAATGGCGTACTTTTACAAATGACCTGGGAACTGCAGAAATCAACATTCGCAAATCCCCCGAGGGCAAAACTCGTGAAAGTGATGAAGTTTACATCCTTTCAGAAGTGAGTATGGACAACACAAAAGTTCGCGATGATTTAATGGATATTAAAACACTTCAACAAGTTAACGAAGATCGTTTAGAACAATGGTTGCCGATTATGAAGGGGACATTCCCTCTTCCGGTAGAAGAAATTGAAAAAGTTTTTAAATGTTTCAAAGTTGCATTGCCAAAATTCGAAAGAGCTGAATATACTTTTGATCAATATCTTGAAGAAGTAATAAAACCATCTTCTTTATTAAAAGCTGTAAATGTTCATAAGAAAAGAACCGGATTCACAATTAATAACACAATTGTAGAAATTGCTGAAGTTACAGTTGAAGGTAAAGTTATTAAAACCGCAGCAGTCGAAATGGAAGACCCGGGATTAGTAATCAAAACAGTTAGAGAACTTCAATTAGATCAATTCCCAAACATTAATTATTTGCGTGGTTTAAAAAATTTAGTCGGAATGAAATAAGGAGTCATAAAGATGGGTAAAGAGATAGAACGTAAATTTTTAGTTTCAGGGGAATTTAAACAGCTTGCTTCAAAAAGCACAAGAATTATTCAAGGTTATCTTTCATCTATTCCCGAAAGAACTGTTCGTGTTCGGGTTAAAGGTGATAAAGGATATCTTACTATTAAAGGAATTGGTAATGATTCAGGTGCAACCCGCTTCGAGTGGGAGAAGGAAATTTCGGTAACTGAAGCTGAAGCTTTAATGAAAATTTGTGAACCGGGTGTTATCGATAAAACAAGATTTTTGGTAACAGCAGCAGAACATACTTTTGAAGTTGATGAATTTTATGGTGATAATAACGGATTAACTGTTGCCGAAATCGAATTAAGTTCAGAAGATGAATCATTCGAAAAACCTGAGTGGCTTGGAGAAGAAGTCACCGGGGATGTGAAATATTATAATTCAATGTTGATGAAGAATCCATTTACTAAGTGGTAAAATTGTATTATTCAATTAAATAAAAGTTATGACAAAATTTGATCCGCTCGATATGCATAATTACCGTATCGAGAAACTTCCGAAACGTGAAAAATCAAATATTGAAAAATGGTTAGCTATAGTCGGACCTATTTTAGCTATAGTCGTTTTTATCCTATTTGCTTTTCTGGTTAAGCTGCCATTTCTTGAATCAATTAATCCTTCAGAGTTAGTTTCCGAATCTGCCAAAAAAGCTTTTGCAAAAATAGGGGCAGAATCATTTGCAAGAAATAATGAATTTATGCTGGCAATTTTTGCTGCATCTATCATTCTCTGGATGACACAGGCAATTCCAAACTATTTAACCTCGTTGATGCTTATAATAAGTTTAGTCCTTACCGGTGTACTAACTGAAAAAACTGCTTATGCACAACTTGGTCACCCTGTTATGTGGTTAAATATAATGTCTTTCGTTCTTGCAAGTATGTTAGTTGCAACCGGATTGGCAAAGCGTTTCGCTTTATGGCTAATAATAAAATTTGGGAAAAATGCGAGTACGATATTCATAACATTCATTCTAATCAATCTAGTTTTGTCTGCATTCATTTCAGCTACTACAGCTAAAGCCGCTATCCTTTTACCTATATTTATGGTGATTGCCGCTATTTATGGTGCAAAAAAAGATGGAGAGAAAAATAACTTCGGTAGAAGTATTGTCCTTCAAAATCTTTTGAACATAAATATTGGAGCAGGAGCTTTCGTAACCGGTTCGGGTGCTAATCTGTTAGCCGCCGCTATTATCGGAGGTGCAATCGGTGGAAATATTTTCTTTTCTGATTGGATGATTGCAATGTTACCGGTTATGGTTAGTCTGATGTTTATTGGATACCTAATTGCAATGAAAATATTCTTCCCCCTAAAACCGGAAGAGCGACTTCCTCAAATTGAAGGAGGAATGGAGCGCTTGAAGGAAGAGTATAGTAAACTCGGCAAATTAAACTTTCAAGAAATAAAAGCAGCAGTAATTTTTATTGCAATTTTGGGTTTTTGGGCAACTGATACACTTCACGGAATTAGTGCTACTTCGGTAGCCTTTGTTGGTGCTATCATTGCACTATTACCAAAATATGGAATTGTTAAATGGAATGAAGTCGATATTCCCTGGCATCTAATGTTATTCTCTGCAGGCGCATACACTTTAGGTGCAGGTTTGGATGAAACTGACCTTCCTTCAATTAGTGTAAATGCACTTTTTAATTATTTAGGGATTGGGAATGAAGCTCATTTTTGGGTTTTGTATTTATTCCTTACTGCTGCAATGTTATTCAGCGCATTACTTTTTCAATCAAAAACGATGCGTGCGATGATTTTCATTCCGATAACAATTGGAATTGCAAACAGATTCGGTTTTGATATTATAAGTCTTGCACTTCCGGTTGCATTTTTAATTGAGCACGTTTATGTACTTCCATTTAACAGCAAACCCGCTGCATTACTTTATGAAACGGATCAATATAGTCTTGCAGATACTTTCAAATATGGAATTACGATGATGATTATTTCATGGATTTTCATCATCATTGCCGGTGAAACCTGGTTCAGATATTTAGGAATAACTCCAAAGGGAGTATTCGGAATATTTTAATGCCAAAAGAAATTTTAGTAAGAACAATTAGTAATAAAGAGGATTAGATGTCTCTATTTTTTAAGAAAACGAAAAAACTTGAATCCGAAATGGATGAATACCTTGATCTTGTTATCAAGGGAGGGTTGATATTTAAACTTGGAATTAAATGTTATACTGACGATCAAATGGATGAATTTGAAAATCATCTTAAAGATTTAAGAAAAATAGAAGACCGGGCTGACGATCTTCGACGTAATATAGAAATTAAACTTTATTCCAGAACTTTAATACCGGAAGCACGTGGCGATGTTTTAGGACTTCTTGAAAGTTGTGATAAAGTCTTAAATATAACTACTGAAACACTTCTTGAATTTTCTGTTGAGATACCGCAAGTTCTTCCTGAATTGAAGCAAGATTTCCTATACATTGCCGATAGCTCAATTTCATGCCTTGAAAATACAGTTAGCGGAATAAGAGCCTATTTTAAGAACATTGATGCAGTACGCGATTATGTTACTAAAGTTCAATTCTACAAAAAAGAGACAAATAAAATTGCAGAGAGAATTAAAAGAACAATATTCAGAATGGATTTAGAATTAAGCAGAAAAATTCACATTAGATACTTCACATTTCATATCGAAAGAATTGCCGAGCAATCTGAAGATGTTTGTGATCGTTTATCAATTGCAATAGTTAAAAGGTTCGAATAGTATTGGATATATCAGTCTGGTTTTTCATCAGTAGTGGTTTATTTTTAGGTTGGTCGTTAGGAGCTAACAACGCAGTTGGTTTGTTCGGTACAGCTGTTTCTTCCAAAATGGTTCGCTTTAAAGTTGCTGCAATTATCGGTGGAATATTTACTCTGCTGGGTTCTGTTATTAGTGGAGCCGGAACCACAAATACTCTTACTAATCTCGGTGGAATTAATGCTATCGCCGGAAGTTTTACTGTTGCTTTATCAGTCGGTATAGCAATTACCTGGATGACAAAAGCTCAACTTCCTGTTTCTACCTCGCAAGCAGTTGTCGGAGCAATTATCGGTTGGAATATTTTTACTGGTTCTCCTACAGATTTTGCATCGCTTACAAAAATATTAATGAGTTGGGTTGCAAGTCCTATTATAGCAGGGATATTTGGATTCCTTATTTTTAAGTTGATTAAAAATACAATCCTTAAGTGGAAAATCCACATGCTCGAACTGGATAATTATACAAGAATAGGTTTAATAATAGTTGGAGCATTAGCATCGTATTCAATGGGAGCCAATAATATTGCTAACGTAATGGGTATGTTTGCATCGGCTTCTCCATTCGTGGATATTCATCTTTCTGAAAATTTTACAATTACCGGAATTGAGCAACTCTTTTTTCTTGGCGGCACTGCTATTGCATTCGGAATTATTACCTATGGTCATAATGTAATGAAAACCGTTGGAACTGACTTATACAAGATTTCACCGATAACCGGATTTGCAGTAGTATTCGCAGAGTTTTTAGTTCTAAGTTTATTCACATCTCAATCACTTGAAACATTTTTACTTCAAAATAATTTACCCTCAATTCCTTTAGTTCCACTTTCGGCAACACAATCATTTATCGGTGCAGTGATTGGAGTTGGGTTGGCAAAAGATCCGCAGTCAATAAATTTTAAAGTATTTGGTAAGATTAGCCTCGGTTGGGTTATTGCACCTGTTTCAGCGGGAATTTTGTCTTTCGTAATGTTATTCTTTGTACAGAATGTATTTGAACAGAAAATTATCCATCCGATCCCTTATCAAATTTCAAATTCTGTTATTCAGAAATTAAATTCCAGCGGTGTAAAAACTGAAAATATTAATGATTTAATCGGAAAGAGATTTTTTAATAAGAAAGTATTTAGAAATGAGTTGATGGATAGAAATGAATATCAGAATCAAGCTCTATTTTTAATATTCAATTATTCGATTATTGATAGTTTCAAAATAGATTCGTCAGTTGTTAATGAAAAAATAAATTACGAGTTATTTACTCCTGAAGAAATTAATGAACTGAAAAACCTTCACTGCAAATCTTTCAGCCACAAAATTGATTTTGAAAAGTATATTGAAGAAAATCTATCTCATTGGTATACCAATGGTGATCGCCTGCATGACAAAATATTAAAAGATAAAATAAATTTAATTGAAGAACTATTCAGAGTTCATAATGAACAAATGGATAAAAAATCAAAAGGAAAGAACGCTCTAAATAAAATAAACAATACAAAGGTGAAATAATGAAATCAATTAGGTACACATTTATTCTTGTTCAATTAGCATTAATGCTATTAGTGTCATCTACTGTGATGGCACAAGATTCAAAAGTTCCGGGAGGAGATCAGAAAGTTCCACTCGGTGCTGAAGTTCGAAATGGTAAACTTGTTTTTGAATCCGCTGATGGTGACTTCAGATGGTGGTTCGATTCCCGTATCCAATTTGATGGAGCTATCTATTTTGAAAATAAAAATGCAATGAGCAATGGTTTTCACTTTAGAAGATTAACCTTTGCTATGAAAACCCTTTTGTACCGTGATTGGGAAGCTGAAGTTGATATCGAATTCGCAGAAGCTGTGGATACAAAATCTCAAACTGAATTGAGAGATGCCTGGATTAAATATAACGTTCCAAATATAAATTTGTCTTTTCAAGTAGGAAACTTTAAAGAACCATTTGGAATGGAAAGATTGAATAGTTCACGCTTACTAACTTTCCTCGAAAGATCTTCTATCTCCAGTGCTTTGCCTATGGGAAGAAGAGTTGGTATTTCAGCTCGCTATTGGTCAGATTGGTATCAGTTAACCGGAGCAATTATGGGGCACGAAACCGGCACCCGTATCGATAAAGGTCAAAGAGATGAAACTATGTCGACTAATCTTCGTGCATCTGTTGCACCGATAAATGAATTTGGTCATAACCTACATGTCGGTTTAGCCGGTTCTTATAAGATTCCTGATGTAACTTCAGAATTGAGAGCAAACACAATCGAAATAAGTGCAAGAACAGAATCTTACGTTTTCAATCCTAAGTTTTTGCACACCGGTGATATTCCTGAAGTAAATTATTACAATCGCTATGGAACAGAGTTGATGTATATAAATGGTCCGCTTTATTTACAAACAGAAGTTATGGGAACTACAGTTAAAAGATTCAAGAATCTACCAACCGTTAACTTAAGAGGTGGTTATTTAATGGCAGCATATATGTTAACCGGTGAGAGTAGATATTATTATGTTGATGAAGGTGAAATTGGTCCAATCGAAAAACCGAAAAGAAGCTGGGGTGCACTTGAAATAGCTGCTCGTTATACTGTTACAAATCTAAATGATCTTAAAGCAGGTGTTAAAGGCGGACACGCAAACCAATATATGGTCGGGGTCAATTATTATCCAAACACAAACATTAAATTCCAATTGAATTACTCATTCGTCAATCTTGATCAATTTGCTACAAGAAAAGGGAATCTAATAGGAGATGATGACCATTCGTTTGTTCAAATTAGATTTCAAGCATCATTGTAAAATAAGGAGAGAAAAAAATGAAAAAAATATTGTTAGCTTTGTTATACATAATTCCACTGATCTTCATTTCTTGTTCACGGGAAGATCCAAACCCTACTCAGCCACCACCGCCACCTCCTCCGGCAGCTTCTTCAATTAAAATTAATGAGGTTTATTCAAGAGGGGATGCTGCAAATCCGGATTGGATAGAAATTTATAATACCGGATCAACATCAGTTGATATATCAGGTTATAAAATATATGACAATGGTGGTGAATCAGGAAGTAAACCGAAAAAAGAATTTCCAACAGGCTCGGTTGTTCCAGCTACAGGTTATTTAGTTATTGTAGTGGATGATACAACTACTTCCGGTTTTGGTCTCGGTAGTGGCGGTGAAAAAGTTTGGCTCGAAAAATCTGATGGAACTGTAATAGATACAATTACTTTCCCTGCACTCGGAGTTGATACTTCCTACGGAAGAAGACCTGACGGTTCAGCTAATTGGGAAATGATTACTCCGACTACAAAAGGCGTTACAAACGGAACAGGAAATATTACAATCGTTCCTGTTGTATTGAATGAAATTTTTTCGCGCGGTGCTGATCCTGACTTCGATTGGATTGAGATTTACAATCCTAATGCCGTAGCTGTTGATCTTTCAGGATACCTGATTTATGATGGTGGTGGTAATTTAGGAACAAAGCCGAAGTTAGCTTTCGCAGCCGGTTCAGTTGTTCCTGCAAATGGTTACTTTGTTATAGTTGTTGATATTCAAGACCCTGCCGGTTTTGGAATTGGTAGTGGTGGTGATGAAGTTTGGTTGGAAAATCCTTCAGGTGTAGTAATAGATAATCAAGTTATTCCTGCTATGCCTGTCACAACAACATCATATTGCAGAATTCCCGATGGAAGTACGAATTGGCAGATTTCTAATACGATTACTAAAGGGGCAACAAATCAGCCTTAATTAAATTGTTTTAAGGGTTCGGTTTTCTACCGGACTCTTTTCTTTTTTGAAAGTTTCGTTCATAATGAAAAATATTATTTTATTTCTATCAACTCTGCTTGTAATACTCATTGGTTTTACCGGTTGTGGTAGAGATGAACCAACAGCTATTACAACACCTGGAATTACAACTCTTACTCCAATAGAAATTATTAATTTAGGTCCCAATATTGTAGAACCTTCAGGAATAGCATATCATAAAATTAACAACACATTGTTTGTGGTTTCTGATGAACGGACAGAGATATACGAAATAGATTTTTCCGGTAGAATTATTCGAACAATTCCAACAGATGGAGATGATTTTGAAGGGATTACTTTCACCAGAAATTTAGATACAATTTTTGTGGTTGAAGAAACAAGACAATTGGTTACTTCATACTTACCATCCGGACAAAAAATAAATTCTTTTCCGGTTAACGTGGCGATTAATCCTGCAAACGCTTTGGAAGGTCTAACAATAGATAAAAACGGTTTACTTTTCGTGCTAAATGAAAAAGATCCCAAAATGATTATTGAGTTCAATGGAACTACGGAAGTTTCACGAAAATTAATTCAAAATGCATCAGATATTTCTGATATATGTTATGACGAAACAGACGATTCTTTTTGGATAATAAGTGATGAATCTTCAAAAATAATTAAGTACTCAAGGGAGTGGAATGTTTTGGGTGAGTGGCTCATCACTTTCGATAAAGGTGAAGGAATTACTTTCGCTAACAACAAAATGTACATTGTTCGAGATAACGATGCCAAAATGTACATTTACAATAAACCATAAGGAAGTATTTGGGAATAAATGAAAAATAGAATCTTTCTAGTATTATTCTTTTTGTTGATGACATGCAATTTAACCATTGCTCAATCAGTTGTAATGAATGAAATATTTTCGAGAGGAACTCCGGGGGATTATGATTGGATTGAATTGTACAATACATCTGGATCTGCAGTAGATATAAGTGGATATCAGATTTATGATAACGGTGGATTTAACGGAACTAAACCGAAAAAGCAACTCCCTTCCGGTACAGTAATCCCCGGCTATAGTTTTTATGTTGTTTCAACAGAAGATGGGACCTCTGATCCAAGTAATTTCGGGTTATCAGCTTCGGGTGAAAAAGTTTGGTTTGAAAACTCTAGCGGACAACTTGTTGATACTATTACTTTTGCGGCTATGACAGAGATTCAAAGTTACGGACGTTTACCCGATGGTTCACCAAATTGGCAGCTTCTCAATTATCGAACTAAAGGAGAACCTAATAGTAACGAGCAGCCGATTTCTGTTATAATGAATGAAATCTTTTCACGCGGAACTATTGCAAATCCTGACTGGATCGAAATTTATAATAAATTGACCACAAGCTCAGATTTAAGCGGATTTAAAATTTATGACAATGGTGGAAGTACTGGTTCTAAACCAAAGAAAGAACTCCCTGCTGGTTCAATAATTCAAGGGAATGGATTTCTTGTTATCTCAACTGAAGGCTCAGGTGATTCGAGTGACTTCGGACTTTCAAGTTCAGGCGAAATGGTTTGGCTTGAGAATTCATCAGGTAGAGTGGTTGATAGTATTAATTTTCCGGCTTTAGCAGAAACTCAATCGTACGCTCGAATTCCGGATGGCGGTCCTAATTGGCAAATATCCGAAACTATAACAAAAGGTTTATCAAACTCGATAAATCAGATTATCCCAACTACTTTTACAACCATTGGGCAACTCCCATCAATATTATATGAAAGTTCCGGATTAGCAATAACTGCACAAAATAAAATTTGGTCTCATAACGATGCCGGTAATGAAAATAAACTATATTGTGTAAACACAACCGGTGAGTTGCTGCGAACAATTACAATCACAAATGTAACTAATACTGATTGGGAAGATCTTGCTGTTGATAATCTAAAACGAATTTATATCGCTGACGTTGGTAACAATAATAATGACCGACAGAATCTTGCCATTTATCGAATTCCAGATCCCGAATCATTTTCGACAAATCAGGTAAGTGCAGAAATAATAAATTATACTTTTGAAGATCAGAATGCTTTCCCGCCGCCGCCAGAATTTGCGAATTTTGATGTTGAAGCTGTTGTATGGTTTAATGATTCTCTTTTTCTATTTACAAAAGATAGAACTTCCCCATTATCGGGATTTACAAAATTATATAAAATTCCAGCTTCGCCGGGGACTTATGTTGCCAAGTTGATTGGTTCTTATTATATGGGATATACTATTGCAACAGTACAAGTTACGGCTGCGGATATTAACCATGAAACGGGACATTTGGTTTTGCTTGCTAAAAACAGATTAGTTCTTTTTAAGAATTATTCAGGTAGCAATTTCTTTAGTGGCGAAATTATAGATTATACTTTTACAACAACACCGGGACAAGCTGAGGCAATAGCTTTTACTTCGCCTACTACACTAATAATGACAGAAGAAGGCTCATCATCAAATCCGGGAAAGATATACGAGATTGTACTTACTCCTCAAGGAATTAATAATCAAGAATCTACACCGCAAGAATTCAGACTTGAACAAAACTATCCTAATCCCTTCAATCCATCAACCACAATTTCATTTTCAATAAATGAAAGGGAACATGTAAATTTATCGATATACAATATTCTTGGTAAGCTTGTTGATGTTCTTGTTGATGAGGAATTAGGCGCGGGGAGACATTCGGTTTCTTGGGATATAAATAATTCTCTCAATCTAAAATCAAAAAGTGGGAACTTTAATTCAGGGATTTATTTCTATCAGTTAAAGACAAATTCATTTGTTGAAACACGTAAGTTAGTATTAATGAAATAATAGTTAATATTTATAGCATGGATAATTATTAGCAATATTAGTTAGGTTTGTAACATGAATTTAAAAACAAAGCACATTTATTTAATAAATTGGAGTTAATATGAAAAAAAATACAAATCTTTTATTAATTGTAATTTTATCATTCGCCTGGTTGGGAGTTATCAATGCACAATCAGTTGTAATGAATGAAATTTACTCAAGAGGTGTTGTTGATAATCCTGATTGGATTGAAATATACAACGGTACTTCTGCATCGGTTGATTTAACCGGTTATAAAATTTATGATTCCGGCGGACAAACAGGAAGCAAACCTAAAAAAGAATTCCCTTCCGGTACAACAATTCCCGCCGGAGGTTTTTATGTAATTGTTACTGATGATGCTGATGCAAGCGGTTTCGGTTTATCAAGTGCCGGGGAAACTGTTTGGTTTGAAAATGCAGCAGGAACAGTTATTGACGAAATAGCCTTTACAGCAATGGATGTTACTCAATCGTATGGCAGAATACCAGACGGCGGAACCTGGCAATTACTAAACACAATTACTCGTGGAGTCTCAAATCTATCCGGAATAGATTTTTCCGCAAAACTAAACGAAGTCTATTCACGTGGTGTTGTTGATAATCCTGATTGGGTAGAAATTTATAACACTTCTTCAGCACAAATTGATATTAGTGGTTACAGAATATATGATAGCGGTGGACTTGCCGGCACAAAACCAAAAAAAGAATTTGCCGCCGGAACAACAATTCCTGCAAATGGATTTTTTGTAATTGTTACGGATGATACGAGCGCAAGTGGATTTGGTTTAAGTAGTGGTGGTGAAACTGTATGGTTTGAAAATGCTCAAGGTGTACTTCTTGACAGTATCGCTTTTACTGCTATGGATGTTACACAGTCATACGGAAGATACCCTGACGGATCAGCCAACCTTATGCTTATGGACAGCATCACCCGTGGATCATCAAATTATTTTCAAATCCAATCACACGTTAAGATGAACGAAATCTATTCAAGAGGTACAGCCGTGGCTCCTGATTGGATTGAAATTCATAACTCAGCAATATTTACAATGGATCTCACCGGTTATAAAATTTATGATAGTGGTGGAAATGCCGGCACAAAACCAAAGAAAGAATTTCCATCAGGTGCATCTATACCGGCGAACGGATTTTATGTAATTGTTACTGATGATGCTGATGCAAGTGGTTTCGGTTTATCAAGTGCCGGTGAAGAAGTTTGGTTTGAAGATCCTACAGGAGTAGTGGTTGATAATGTATTCTTCACAGCAATGGATGTTACTCAATCATACTCAAGAATTCCTGATGGAAGTGGCGATTGGGGTCTTGTTAATACCATTACAAGAGGAACCAGCAATAATCCTTCAGGTATAGGAGATGATAATCTTAACACTAACAATTTTGAATTATCGCAGAACTATCCGAATCCATTTAATCCGACAACATTGATTAATTTCAATCTCCCCGAACAAACAAATGTTAAGTTAGCAATTTATGATGTTCTCGGAAATGAAGTTAAAGTTTTATTGAATGGATTTAAGAAAGCCGGTAATTACATTGTTGAATTTAATGCAAGTGGATTATCAAGCGGTGTTTATTTCTATACATTAACCGCCGGCAATTTTATTGAAACTAAAAAATTAAACTTGCTCAAATAGATTTAACAATATTTTAATATGAGTCTTAGGTTATTTTTAGTTAATTTTAAATCAAAATTATTCAAATATAAAGGATGACATGAAGAGAGTATCTTTCGTTTCGTTAATATTTCTAAGTCTGCTCGCAATCAGCGGGTTAACTTATGCCCAAACAGTTCTTATGAATGAAATATTTTCAAGAGGAACAACCGAAAATCCCGATTGGATTGAAGTTTACAACCCCACAAATGCCGTTGTTGATATTAGTGGTTATAAGATCTATGATAGTGGTGGAAATACCGGTACCAAACCAAAGAAAGAATTCGTAGCCGGAACAACAATTCCTGCATACGGATACACAGTCATTGTAACAGACGATACTTCTGCCAGTGGATTTGGAATTTCCAATAGTGGCGAATGGGTTTGGTTAGAAAATACTACAGGTACAGTTATAGACAGTTTTCTTATCCCTGCACTTGCTGCCGGACAAACTGCAGCCAGAACTCCTGATGGCGGAGTTTTATGGAAAGTGGTTAACACAATTACAAGAGGGAAATCAAATGTTGTATTAACTTCACTTTTATTACCTCAATATATTCAAGGTTTAAATGGAACAAATAACAATCGTACTCCTTACGCTTTCAGAGTTAAAATAGATAACCTTGCCCCAAGTACAACTTACAGATATATCAATCAAGTAGTAACATATGCGGATGGAGCAACTACTAGTGGTGCCGGTAATGTGATTTTTGTTTATTCTGATTCTTTAGTTAGAACCACAGGTCCAAGCTTAACAAATACAGGTCCTTTTGGAGTTCTTACAACAGATACATCCGGTTCATACACCGGTTGGTATATTACTGAGCCTACAGGTAATGCGCGTTTTACCCCGGGAAATTATGTTTCAATGCGTATCAGATTAAATAACGGAGCAGATGGAACTGTTGCAGTTACCTGGGCTACAACGGATTCTATTAGCGTTATTGATTATGGTACAGATGCCGCCGCAACAAAAGGGACAGGAATTTATGGTCAGTCAGGAGCACTACCTAAAGATTTTGTCTTCCTATATGATAATGTTGATGGTGATGGTAGACCATTGGCTGGTGTTATGGTAGAAAACGATGGTATCGCATTATCCGGTGTAACAAGCATTGCACTATTTTATCGCGACAGTGTTGATGCTAAGAATGGTTACTGGGGAACAATTATACCTAACATTCTTGCAAACGGAGTTCGTAGAATTGAAAGAAGACTATTTGAAGATGGTTCAATTCATCCTGTAGTTGGTACTGATGCGGATGGTGTTTGGCCGAGTGGTGCAAATACTGTAAATCCACTTACTGGTTTAACGGCAATCAGAATCGATTTTATTGATGCCCCTATTCCTGTTGAATTATCATCTTTCACAGCTCAAACAGTTGATAATGGAGTTGTATTAAACTGGTCAACAGCTACCGAGACAAATAACTCCGGTTTTGAAGTTGAACGCAAATCAGGAAATTCTGAATTTTCAAAAATCGGATTTGTAAGCGGTAATGGAACAACAACAAATGTAAGCAGCTACACGTTTAATGATAATAATGTTGATGCATCAACTTATACCTACCGGCTTAAACAAATTGATTTTGACGGTAGCTATACTTACTATAATGAAATAGTTGTTAACACTGATGATGCTAATCTAACACCAACTGAATTTTCTCTTGCACAAAATTATCCTAATCCTTTTAACCCATCCACAAAAATTGAGTTTAGTGTTCCTTTCCAAACTCAAGTTACTTTGAAGATTTATGATATCCATGGTTCTGAAGTAAGAACATTGGTTAATGAAGTTAAATCTGCAGGTAATCATCAGATTCAATTTAATGCATCTGACCTTGCAAGTGGAATTTATTTCTACAAGATGAATGCAGGTGGTTTTGTTAGCAGCAAAAAGTTAATACTGATAAAATAAATTTTATCACACATAGAGTATTTGTAAAGGAGAGGAAAACAACCTCTCCTTTTTTTTGGTCTATTCTGTAAACTCGGGGTTTTCCCCCGGCTGTCGAGAACCACTTCTCAACATTTCGATGGATATGTGGATAGGGTTTTTGATAATAGGGAAGTGAATTGGGTGAGTTTGTTTTTCTTGCAATTTCAAACTTCCTTTAACCTGTTCTTTTCTTTGCGAAAGAAAAGAACGAAAAGAAACAGGCACTTTAAAAAATTGCTTTACTTGATATTTGATAACTCTACACCGCAAAAATTTCCTACGAGAAAATAACTCCCTTTGCTCGAACAGATTTTCTCGCTTAACGGAAATTTATGCTTGGTATTCTTGTTAAGTATTTGAATATGTTTTCATTTGTAAGAGCAATTTTTTAAGGTGCAAAACAATTTAATCAGTAGGAAGTAGTTAGTAGATTAGAATTTAGAATGTAGTCAGTATATGGTATTAGATTAGTGTTTGAGCAATCACTTCGATGATTTAGATAAATAAGTTTTAAACTGTTTTTAAGTCCTTCTCTTCCCAAGAGAAGGATTTAGGATGAGTTTGTTTTTACACAAGACTGTCGAGGACCACTTCTCGACATTCTTTATTTAGGTTGTGATAGGTAATTAAAATAATCTATCCATGTGATGCCCACCACTTGACAGTTTCATGAATTTTGTTATGATTGCAGAGACAATATTAAAGAATACTTTCCCACGGCTGTCGAGAACCACTTCTCGACAGAGGATGGAGTAAAACTAAAGGATATATATAAACAGCGGAGTGCTCATGTTAAATAATAATGGTTATTACACAAAACCAACTAAGAGGCAATTATGTCCTTAAACTCATTAACAAAACTATTAGTTATAATATTACTTCCGTTACTCTTTACAGCGGTTAGTTGTAATAAACCGACAGAGCCGAACACCGGTAACGTAATAATAGCTGTTGAAGATGCTTCTTGTACGGAAGTTAGGCTTGCTGTTAATACCGGGAATATTCAACTGCCGGGACAGTTTGTCCTTTACGAAAACAACACACGTAAAACAGAGATTACCTTCACTCAAAGAGATACAGTAATTGTAATAGAAAACCTTCTCCCCAAACAGAACTACAGCTATAAATTAATGAACTCCAATAATGTAAGTAATGAAGCACTTGCAATAACAATGGATACCACAACATATAACTTTAACTGGGAAACTATTGAGTTTGGTGGTAAAGCAAGCAGTGTTTTAGAGGATGTAGCCATAATAGACGAAAACAATATCTGGGCGGTTGGAGATATTTACACCGAAGATTCACAAACTTATGACTCACTCGGGAATTGGATTGATGCTTATAATGCAGTTCATTGGAACGGTGTTAAATGGGAGTTAAAAAGGATCCTATTTTATTCGATTTGTGGTCAATCATATTTGGGTGTACTTCCAGCAAAGTCAATACATTACTTCGATAATCAAAACATCGTAATAAGTTCTGGTTCACAAATTGCTTACTTAAAAAATGGAGTCCAAATAAAAACGGAATGTTTACCTGTATCAGTATATAGAATATGGGGAAAGTCATTAAGTGATTATTATGTGGTTGGTTACAGAGGAGGTATCGCCCATTGGAATGGAAGCCGATGGACAAAGATAGAAAGTGGAACAACATTAAATATTTATGATATATATGAAGGAAGTGATGGAAATCCGGTTGCTATTGCGACTAATACAAGTGGAGGAGGGAATGCAAATTTACTCCTCAAAATAGATGCAAAAACAAAAACTGTAGCGACTACAAAAATTGATACCCCATTTTATTCTGCTGTACGTTACTTTAATATAAAGGGGAGAAAACATTACTTAAGCGGTGCTGGAGTATATTCATCAACAACGCTAAAAAATAAAAACTGGAAGAAAGAGAACACGTTAGCCTACTATACAACCGGAATAAGTGGAACAGATTATAACAGCATAATATGTTCCGGAGTTTATGGGTATATCGGGTATTGGAACGGGTACAGATGGATAAACACATTTTATCCGGGCATGGGGGCATATCCGGGAGGATATAGCAGAGTAGTAAAAAAAGGGGATATAGTAGTGATGACAGGACAAGTAGATAAATATCAGGGAATAAATCAGCATTCAGCAATAATCACCTGGGGTCAAAATTAAAATGCCCGGGTGATTGGCGACACCCGGGTTTAAGGCGGCAAATCTCCCGCGGCTGTCGAGAACCACTTCTCGTCAGAGGTTTGGGGTAAACCCGGAACAGATAGTTCTTTAAGAAAGTAAATACAAAATAGACTTCAATAGTTTGCAGCCTAAAACTAATAATTTAAGGCACAATCGGTTGGTGGGTGCCTTCCCCCGGCTGTCGAGAACCACTTCTCGACAGAGGATGCAGTAAGACGCAAAAATAGAGAATCATCGAAATGCTTATAAAGAAGAAAAAAGTGGAAAACAAGTAATGGGGAGACGGAACAGGAGTTTCCTAACTAGCGAAAGCATCTTTTTTGTAACTACTACAGTAATAGGCTTCAATCATGTTTTTACAAATGATGACACTTGTAAAATCTTAATAAGCAACATAAAACATTACCAAACAAAATATGATTTTACAATATTGGCGTATGTGATAATGCCGACTCATTTACATTGGATAGTTAAAGTAGAGCAAGAAAAAGGAACAATATCAGAAATAATGAGAGATATAAAAAAATATTCTGCATGGGAAATATTGGAATATTTAGAAAAGGAAAAATCGAATATACTTAATTCACTAAATGTGAATAAAACAACAAAACAGAAACGACAATTATGGATGCACAGATTTGATGATGAGGTAATAAGAAACAATAAAATGTTTTGGGTGAAATTGAAATATATACATAATAATCCGGTAAAAGCCGGTTTGGTTATACGAGGTGAAGATTATAAATACTCAAGAGCAAGAAATTATATAAAAAATGACCATACAATTATTAGAGTTGATACAGAATATGGCGGAGTTGAGATTCTCTGACACAGCTTCGGTCAAGAAATGGTTCTTGACCGCCGGAGAAATAGAGCAAAAGGGAACAAATAAAACCACAAATAAATATAAAGCCTCTTGATTTGAATGAATTAAGATACATTTAAATATAAAGTGTATCAATTCGGACAGATGAGAGCACTTTTAAATATAAAGCGTATCAAATCGAACAAATGAGAGCACTTTTAAATATAAAGTGTATCAAATCGAACGAATGAAGGCACATTTAAATATAAAGTCCCTTAATTTGATGAAATGAGAGGGGAAATGAATATAAAGTGTAGTGGATTTTATTTTTTTAGGCATAGTTAAATAATTTATCTCATCAGCGGGAAAAATAAGGGGACTTATTGAGCTAATGTATATATCTAACTTCTTAATTAATTAGTATTCAAAAATTTCTTGAAAAGAAAAAATGACAATTTGATTCGATTATCATTATAAATAGGTACAAATGAAAATGAGATGAGGCAAACCACTCATTTGACTAAATAACATAATCATCATAATATCAAGGAACCATTATGGACGAAATCACAGAAAACACACCCGGTCTTGAACCAAAATAAAAAGGGTCAAGGGGGAATATCCCGGCAGCTGATATTGACCTATTAACCACGACAAAAAGCGTTGTGGAAAAATGGAGGCATACCCCCGAAATTACGTTAATCTGGACGAATGCCGATAATCTTGTAAGTAAAACAACAGATTATGAGCAAATATTAACTTCACGTATTTCTGAAGGGAGCCTCCGCCCTGCGGTATCTAATCAACTTAAAAATCTCGACAAACAGATAGACGTCGGTATCGGATTTATTAAAGATTATCTTAAAGAGCTTTACAACAATGATGATAAAGCCCATTATCCGCAATACGGTATAATTAAATTCGGCACTTCATACAAACTTCAGGCTGATAGAGACAACCGGATATCAGCACTGAATCTAATTCTTGAAGCGCTTGATAGAGACGGTTTGAGTGGAAGACAATACGGCACAACATACTGGGAGAATATCCGTAACCAATATCTGCCGCTAAAACAAGAAGCCGCAAGTATGGATGAATCGGTTGCCGGAAAAGTAAGTGGAAAGAATCAATTAAAGGATGAGATAAAAAAACACTTAGTCGCAATAATAAACGTATTGAAGGGAAACTATCCGGATACATATAAATCCGAAATGCGGGCATGGGGTTTCCAAAAAGAGAAGTATTAAAAGAAGAGCTATTTCCACGGCTGTCGAGAACCACTTCTCGACAGTTGGAAACCATTTCCCTTTAAGGAGGAATATAGGAAACTTGGAGCAGGTTAATTAATAACTTCTGCTTATGATAAAAACCTTCGAGATTTTCAAAACCTCGAAGGTTGGATATTAGATGTAATAATTCCTAAGTTGAATGAAATAACTTTCATAATTATCAGAAAGCAATGATGAAAAACCAATCAAACAAAATAGTGCTGATATTCCTAATAGTATTAGCTCTCCCTCTCCACTCCGAAATCCGTTACGTAAGCAAAACCGGAAGTGCGCAGCCACCATACACAAGCTGGGCTACCGCAAGTGACAGCATACAGAAGTGCATAAACATAAGCAGTTTTGGTGATACTATTTATGTAGCAAATGGAGTTTATAAAGAACAAATAGCGATGATACCCGGCTTATCCCTAATTGGGAGCGGAATGGATAGTTGTGTTATTGACACAAGAGAGTTAGTGCAGCCCACTGATTTTGCTGCAGTGACAATATCCGATACAACACTGTTGAGGGGGTTTAAGATAAGAGTAAGTGACTTTTGGCAAGGCAAATACTGGGGAGCTGCAATAATGTCAGGCTTAACCCGTAAAAAACTTTCAATAATTGAATTTAATTCTATTGAACAAACAGCGTATGGGATGTATTTTGGTTTAGATACAGACAGTATCTTTATAAAAAATAACAACTTTAAAGAGGTTGATCGAGGAGTACAATTGTCAGGAGTATTCGGTCCTAGTAGATTTTTCGTTGAGGATAATTATATAGATGGGTTATCCGGATTTTTTATAGAGAGCCCAGCAAAAGCCACAATAAATAATAATTTAATTGTGACACATAAAGAACGAGCAATAACA
>Ga0351856_1072_pt1 | contig 20291 bp, 19 predicted proteins | sample BONcelHFGM3001D8_FD_206798 | JGI IMG/M metagenome (GOLD analysis project Ga0351856, IMG submission 206798) | Enriched cells from coal bed in the Powder River Basin, Montana, United States - BONCAT cells FGM rep2 HSBNCT.FGM.300.1.D8 ... | reverse complement strand
GTTTCTTCTTGCGAAAAACACTTATCCCGTCGACATTGGGATCGTTGCGGATCACGCCGCAGTTGGATGGAGATGAAAGCACATGGACCCTGATGCCTGGAAACTCCTCCTTCACCAGCCTGAAAAGACCGGTACTTATCACCATATCTCCCAGTCTGTCGTACCTGAGGAACAGCACAGAACGCGACCCCGAAAGGTCGGCGCACGGCATGGGCCTTGCGTTGACGAGGAGCCGGAGAAAGGCGGAAAACAGCCTCTTCGATGCCTTCTCCGCCTCCTTCAGCGGGCTTTTTATGGAAGCACCGTCATTCTCGCGGTGCGCACACCCGCGGGACCGGCAAGCCTGACGAAGTAGATGCCGGCCCTCATCCCCGAAACGTCCAGGGGAATGTTCACACCACCGGGGGCAAGGACAGGCGTCAGGTCTTCCACCACCCTTCCAGCCACATCCAGCACAACCAGCGAAACCCCCTCGGTGCCGCCCAGCAAAACAGGGACAATGGCGGTTGTTCTGGCGGGTGTTGGAGTGATCACGCCCAGCAGGAAAGAGTCTTGGACAAAGGCTTCGGAAGCCTCTTCCACCCCCACGCCCACCACCTGGGCGAGTACCGGTTCGGCTGGCCAGCCCGGGCCGAACGAGTTGTCTACCGCCCACGCCCTGAACCAGTAGTCTCCGGTGGGAAGACCGCTGACCGTGTGCTGGGAAGAGCTGAGACCGTCGGCCTGGATGGTGTTGGTATCCCACACCTCAACCTTGATGTCATCAATGTAAAGGGCGCAGCTCCCCGCCGGGCCGTAGCTCTCCCATCTGAAGGAAAGGGTCTTGCCCTGCCATTCGTCGAGTTCGTGGATGTTGAAGCGCCAGTTCATGTCGTTGCGGCCGAAGGTCTGAAGGTAGTACCAGTTCGCGCCGCCGTCGGGGCTGTAGCTGAAGGCGCCCTGGTAGCTCTCCGGAACGATGTTCTGCATGCTCCAGAAGCTGATACGCCCACCGCCGCCGGGGGGGATCGTGACGGTCTGCTGCCAGGTCATTGCGCCGGTTCCGTTGGACCTGTAGCACTGACCCGGGCTGTGGTACTGTGAACCGGTCATTATCCAGTTCACCTTGTTGAATGGGCCCGAGTCTCCGGTATCGTTCAGGGGAACCTGGTAACCCGAAAGACGCTGAAGTGCGTAGAAAGACGCGTTGGCGGCGTCGCTCCAGTTAACGGTGAAGCTGCCGGAGACCATGCCGATCTCTTCCATCACGGGAACGCCCGGCACCGCTGGGTCGTATGGACGGCCGGCAAGGCAAGCCGTCACGAGGTAGCTTCTGAGGTTCCTGCGGGAAAGCCTGACCACCTCATCCGCGGGTGGCCAGAAACCGGCGAACGAAGCTCCCGTTTCGTGGTTCCAGCTCATCGCGCCGTAGAGACCGTATGAATGGTCCCTGGTGTTGCCCGATGCGTAGTAGAACTGGGCAGATGGGTAGTGGTCCTCACCCGTTCCCCATGTCACCATCAGTTCGCCCTGTGTCGTGTACTGGGCCGCGTGGGTGGTGGGGGCGTCCGTCCATCCCCACGGGTAGATCAGTGCGTTCGCGTAGGCGTGGGTCGAGTGCATCTGTGCCGGAGGATGGGCCTGCCAGAAAGCGTCGATATTGGCCGCTTCGGGCTCGCTCAGAGGGCCGGTGCCCCGGTAGGTTTCGCTGCCGGGGTCTCCGCTCGAACCTGCGCCGCCCCATCCCACCGACCAGTTCCTGTTCAGGTCGATCCCGGAACCTCCCGCCGATAGGTTCCTGTTCTTCCGGTGCATTCCGCCGCCACCGGGGTACTGCGTCTGGTTGTAGACCCATCCGTCCACGTTGTTCACGGGAAGGCACCAGATCTCCCTGTTGTCAAGTATCCAGTCCGCCTGGTAACCGCAGAAACCGTTGCGGCCGTGGTTCGAGCACAGCCACATCATCCAGTACTGAATGTTGCGGAGGCTTGCCCCTTCCCGGGAGTGGATGAGGCCGTCGTAACACGCGTTGGGCATCGAGGGGTCGTCGGCGCTGAAGCTGTTGTTGGACGAGATTTTCATGACCAGCTGCGGGCGCCCCTCGTAGGTGTTGCCGATGGAGGTCGGTGCGCTTGTGATGCCGGGATTCGCCGCGTGCAGCGAATCCATCCAGCTCTGGACCTCGGTCCAGGTCTGGAATCCCCCCATGGTTAGCGGCTCACGGTAATGGGAGGCGTAAAGAGCCTCCATGTCGGGTACAAGGCATGATGCCTGCAGACCGCTTCTAAGAAGAAGCTGCCTTTCAGCATCGGTCGCCACGAAGTCACAGGAAGCGTCGGAGTACACCATCACCGGGTCGAATCCGAGGTCGCTGAACCTCTGAATGTCGCCCTCGCAAACAGGCGTGAACCTCATGAGCGACCAGGTCTCCGCGATTGCGGGACTCAGTGTCGCGATGACAAGAAGCAGAACGGATATGCGCACAGCATGCCTCCCCGTGCAAAGTGTTTTCAACTGGAAATATAGAAATGTGGGGCAGGGGTGTCAGGATTTTTGTATCTTCCGGAACAGACCGGATGAAATGATCAAAGGTCTCAGCACCGGAGGTTTCCATGCATAGTTTCGCTGAAGAGATACGCGCCGGCATCCCAGGCACTATCCCGCCCATTCCCCCGTCGATACAGGGCGTCAATCACGCCCCGGCCAGGCCGGACATTCTCACCCCCTCCGAGCGGGAGCTTGCCGTGAAGAATGCACTCAGGTATTTCCCGAAGGAGTGGCATACTGTCCTTGCACCTGAATTTGCGCTGGAACTGAAAACCGACGGCAGGATAACCATGCGCCGCTTCAGGCCCTCCTACGAGATGAGGGCAAGGCCGATCAGCGACTATCCCTGCCGCACCACCCAGGCGGCAGCGGTCATGCACATGATCCAGAACAACCTCGACCCCAGGGTGGCCCAGCATCCGGAGGAGCTGGTGACCTACGGCGGCAACGGCAACGTGTTCCAGAACTGGGCCCAGTACCTTCTCACGATGAAGTACCTGTCGGAGATGACCGACAGGCAGACCCTGGTCCTCTACTCCGGCCACCCTCTGGGCCTTTTCCCAAGCCATGCCGACGCTCCAAGGGTGGTGGTAACCAACGGAATGGTCATTCCCAACCACTCCGGCCAGGACGACTACAACCGCATGGCCGCCCTCGGGGTGACCAGCTACGGCCAGATGACCGCGGGCAGCTTCATGTACATAGGCCCGCAGGGAATAGTTCACGGAACCACCATCACCCTCATGAACGCAGCCAGGATGTTCCTCGAGGGCGACGGCACGCTTGCCGGAAGGCTTTTCGTAACAAGCGGTCTCGGGGGGATGAGCGGCGCACAGGCAAAGGCCGCAGTGATAGCGGGCGCCATAGGTGTTGTTGCAGAGATCAATCCAAAACCCCTGCATACCCGGCACAGTCAGGGCTGGTTGCAGGAGGTCGAGGAAGACCTCGACCGCGTGCTCGCAAGGGTCGACCGCGCGAAGCGCGAGAAGAAGCCCCTCAGTCTCGGTTACCTGGGCAACGTGGTGGATCTCTGGGAGAGGCTTGCCTCCGAGGGCATATCGGTCGATCTTGGCAGCGACCAGACAAGCCTTCACAACCCCTTTATGGGCGGTTACTACCCGGCGGGATTCACGCTCGAGCAGAGCAACGTGATGATGGTCAAAGACCCGGCAGGATTCAAAGCAGCGGTTCAGGAATCCCTCAGAAGGCAGGTCAGGGCGATCAACACCCTGCATGACGGCGGCATGTACTTCTGGGATTACGGTAATGCATTCCTCCTCGAAGCGGGCAGGGCCGGAGCCGAAAGGATACTCAGGCCGGACGGCACGTTCGGGTACCCCTCCTACGTCGAGGACATCATGGGGCCTGTCTGCTTCGATTACGGCTTCGGGCCGTTCCGCTGGGTATGCACCTCCGCGAACCCCGAAGACCTGGCGACGACCGACCGGATAGCGGGCGACGTGCTGGAGGAAATGGCGCAGAGCGCCCCCGACGAGAACCGCCGCCAGCTCCTCGACAACCTTCTGTGGATACGTCAGGCCGCAGAGAACAAGCTTGTCGTAGGCAGTCAGGCCCGAATCCTCTACGCTGACTGGAAGGGGCGCATCGAACTCGCACTGGCGTTCAACAGGGCGATAGCCGACGGAACCGTAAAGGCCCCGATCGTTCTGGGCCGCGACCACCACGATGTTTCGGGCACCGACAGCCCCTATCGGGAAACTGCCAACATCCGAGACGGCTCAATGTTCACGGCCGACATGGCCGTACAAAACGTCATAGGCGACTCATTCCGCGGCGCCACCTGGGTCAGCCTTCACAACGGCGGCGGCGTTGGCTGGGGCGAGGTCATGAACGGGGGCTTCGGCCTTCTGCTCGATGGCACCGAAGACGCCGCGCGAAGGGCCGGCTCAATGCTGAGCTGGGATGTGGGCAACGGCCTGGCCCGAAGGAGCTGGGCCAGGAACCCTGGTGCGGTCTGGGCGATCGAACAGGCAATGAAGGCAGAACCCTTGATGAAGGTAACCATGCCGGTTGTGGCCGACGACAAGATTGTAACAGAAGCCACCCGGCAAGCCTTCGGGGACTGAGGCCGGAATTGACGCAACCCAATCACAACCCAATGCAGCCATTTGCTTTGCCGCAGCAAACTAAGCTATCTTGGTCCGTCCCCCGGGCGGTACTGTTCGACGTGGACGGGACGCTGCTGGATTACCGCAGGGCACAGAGCGAGGCGGTGGGGCACGTCGCAAGGCTGCTGGAGCTGGTGAATTCGCCCGGGGTGCAGTCATACGAGGCCAGGGGGGTTCCGGAGCCGCAGGGCGAACTTGGGGAGTTCCTCGAGGGTTACTTCCAAAGGCTTGCACTGCAGGGCATCCTGATGCCGGGTGTGCGTGAAACCCTTGCCGCCCTTGCGGGAAAAGCACGGTTCGCGCTGGTGTCGAACGGTGCGGGGAAGGTCCAGAACGCAAGGTTGGCAATCGGGGGGATTATTGATTACTTTCCGGTGAGGGTGTACAGCCGGGATGAAGGGGTGGCCAAGCCCGACCCCCGCATACTGTCGATCACACTGGAGAGGCTTGGCGTTCTTCCGGAACAGGCGGTGTTCGTGGGCGACAGCGCAAAAAGCGACATGGCAGCTGCGGAAGCGGCAGGGGTTGATTTCGTCTGGTTCAGGCCTGACGGCCGCTTCGATTCCCCGGGAAAACGGATCGCGGAGATTACCGAGTTGGTTCAACTGCCGGAGCTTCTGGCCCGGCAAAGCGGAGAGGGTGAAAAATGAAGTACCTTGTTCTCGTCCTGGCGCTCGCCGCCGTATCCTTCGGCTACGTCAGCCATGGCCCGCAGGTCAGGCTCTGGCTTCCCACGGGTGACCTGTCCGACGCCTACGGCACAAGCTTCGGCATCCACTACCAGCTTCTCTACCACATGCCGGTGGTGGCAATAGAAGGCTCAGTGGGCTACGTTTTCCTGTCCACCGAGTTGGAAAATGTCGACGCCCATCTCATCCCCATCACCGCGGGTATCCGGAGCTACAGCGGTTCCCTCTACGCGGCCGGCGGTCTCGAGTACGACAACATGAGCGTCAAGACCGAGATCGGTGGGGTCGAGATCAGCGATTCCGAAGGCAATATCGGTGCCTACGTAGGCGCCGGCATGGTTAACAGGATGGGCTTCGGCAAGCTCGACCTCAGCGCCAGGGCTCACTGGATGGATTTCGACGAGTTCATGATCAGCATCGGCGGCGGCATCAACTTCTAAAGCCGTCAGTTTCTCAGAAGGGGCGGGCTTCGGTCCGCCCCTTCTCATTCTTGATGGAGCCCTTTGCTTTATGCAAGGAACAGAAACAAACCGACCTCACTGTAATGGCTGTTCCATCCGCGTTGGAAACGGGCTGTTGTCCTGTTCATAGAATTGTCCAGCATCATTCGTAATGGGTCCACATGCGCATGACCTTGACCGTCAACTGGTCTTCTAGCACCTGGTACACAAGCCTGTGCCGTATATTGATTCTCCGCGAACAGGCACCGGCCAGATCACCGATCAGTTTCTCATAGGGTGGCGGCGTCTTGAAGGGGTCTTCGGCAAGCAGAAGAAGCAGGGTTTCAGCCTTGTCTCTCAGGCCTGAGCCGGCCAGTTTCCTGGCATCCAGCCTGGCTTGTCTTGTGAATACGATCCTCCATGTCACCAGCCAGGCTCCTCATTGCACTCATCCACCGGGGTGGCCATGCCTGCCTGGATTGACTCCCTCATTCCGGGAATGTTTGTCAGGTAAAGTGTTTCCTGGATCGCTCTCCAGTCCTCTGCACAGACAAGAACCGCAGAGCTTCGTTTGCCTGCGATCTGCACGGGCTCATGAGATTGAGCAACTTCGTCCAGCAGTTTGTAGAGCTGCTTCCTTGCTTCAGTAACGGTTACATTGGTCATTCCGCACCTCCATTCGTACGGAATATCGTACGCTTTTTCGTTCCAGTCAATCCTGTGAGCATCACACCTTACTTCCGCCAGAGGAGCGACTGTGGTGTGCAGGCGTTGATCCGGTATTTGGTGCAGTTCCGTGCAAAACGATCGGCAGACACTCCGAGAATTGACGGAAATCCCTGTCCGTCGTGAAGATGGCAAGGTCTTGCCGCACGGCGATGGCGCAAATCAGGAAGTCCGTGTTTGAGCCCTGGATTCCCCGCGAGCTGCAGAGAATGAAGTAGTTCGCTGCTGTCACGTAATCCTCAGTAAGCAGTGGCAGATCGGGGAAGGCGGCCAGGTCAGCCTCAAGTCGTGCAAACTGCGTCTGATCCCGAACTCCCGAGAGGAGTTCCTGTCGGATCGGCCCGATGATCTCGACGAAGTGGGCATCGATCAGGCGACGCAACTCATCCACCTCGGCACTCTGGGAAGAGCCACCGCGTCTCAATGCCATGGACCAGATGCTTGTGTCGACCAGGACCCTCACGTTCGGGTCCGCTGATTCTTGTAGTCGTATTCCGGCTGGAAATCGATCTGCCCGAAAAGCGAAAGGATACGCCCCTGACGCAAGTGACGGACGTACTCCTCCAGAGCTTTGGTCACGGCTTCCCGCTTTGTGCGGTGGTTGCCCAGGGCAACCGCCTCCATGATCAGTCCATCATCAAGCTGAAGATTTGTGGCCACTGCTATCACCTCCACACACAATATCACACAACGAACTGTGTGGAGTCAACTCTTTCCCAGTTCACTGCCGGACAGAGCTATCATCCTCTCCAGGCGCACGTGTCAAACCCTTTCTAATGACTATCCCATCGCTCATGGTCACCTCTGGAGCCAGGCATTCGCTCAAGAGATCGTCAGGTTTCCGGGTTCAGGCACTCATTCCAGACAGCTTCGTTTTCCAGACCGTGAAACAGCACAAGCCGCCTTCAGTCAAATTCTGAGACCTGCTGCACGAAAGCATGATGCAGAGGAGCCACTTCCCCTATCCATTCAATCGTTGCCAGCAGAGTCTTTTCTCAGTTCAATTGATTCCATGCTGCCCACACTGAACTTTGCCTCTCAGCTATTCTCTTGATATCACTGGTGTTCAGCTTTCCTGTCCTGAATCCCTGGTAACAGGCGCGGCCATACTGATTGCGAATCTGGAGAAGCTTCAAATCAAGGTCATCAAGCCAGTTCTTCATACCATTCTCTCACCTGAAACGCTTCCGGGCATCAGACCTCACAGGCCCTGGTTCTCATGCTGTTCTGACGTACTCGATCGTTCGGTCAAGCATCGCTCTACGAAATCAGCTGGTCCAAGAATATCAATTCCAGCATACCCGTTGACATCAGGAAGGTGTTTGTCACCCGATACGATTGTTTTCGAGTTTCCACCAAGTGCAGCTGTGATAAACTTGTCATCGTCAGGATCGGCACAAACCTGATCATTGATAACACCCGGCATGACAGTCGTGCACCCTGCAGCCACTATCGAAAGCAAACCTGATGCATCTACAGAGGGGAATCTGGCGGAAAGCCTTTCAAGAGCTTCGGAATACTCTTTGAGAATCTCCGCGGACAGGATCATCTCCAGTTGTCCTGCTCGAAAGGCGTCGAGAACAACACCAGGTTTGCCCCCGAAGAAGACGGCTGAGATGAAGACATTCGTGTCTATTACGACCCGCATTTTTTCGATCGCACTTCACTTATCGTCTTCTCAACATCTTCTGGTGTCATCCCTGCTTCATGGGCTGCTTCCTGTGCCTTGAGAATCATCTCTTTGAACTGGCTTGAAGAGGGAGGGGAAATTGTCTTCAGTACTACAACATCTCCCTCACCAAAGACAACGAACCTCGTCCCCGCCTTCAGATGAAGTGCATCCCTTATCTCCTCGGGGATGACTATCTGGCCCCTGGATGACATTTTTGTTGTAGCTACTGCGTTCATGGGCATTCCAATCCTTTAACGCCTATGATCTTACCAGTAAGATTATGTCAACGCGTGATTGACATGTCAATCAAAAAGGGTACTCGCTCCAGATCAGCAGACTGCTGAACAATGGGTTGGAACACCCCTGAAGTGGTTCTGCTGAAACAGGTTGCCGGCCAGAGGTGTTCAGGTGCGCAGAGGCGCTGCGTGCAGTTCAATGCCCAGGGCAAGCAGTACCTTAAGGATCGTATCAAATCCCGGCGTACGTTCACCTGATAGAGCCTTATAGAGACTCTCCCTTGACAGGCCGGCATCCCGGGCAACCTGCGTCATGCCTTTGGCTCGGGCGATGTCTCCCAGCGCCTTGGCAACAAATGCCGCATCACCGTTGGATTCTTTTAAACATGCTTCCAGGTATGCTGCCATCTCCTCAGGAGTGCGAAGGTGTTCTGCAACATCGTATCGAGTTGTTAATGTCCTGCTCATAGCTCTCTTCTACAGATCACATACCGGATTCCTTGAAGTTGACTCGAAAATCCGGCCAGGTCAATCCGCAGCTCCGATACTTCCTCGACCACAGGCTTGACATCACCGGCAAGTCCGAGTGCAATCTGTTCGATCTTTACCTGGATCAGATCTCGGGCTCGCAGGTCTCGAAGTCCATCAATCCACTTGGCAAATCTCTCTGTCTTCCGAATCTCGATCACTGCCATATTGTAGCCCGCTGACTACACCTCATCAATCCTTTCTCTTCTCCTGATCTGCGTCCAACCATGATTCTACAGCGACCTGCAAGCGGTTTGCCCGATGGTTTCGGTTAAGAAGGGTATCTTGGATGATTGAGGTGTTCATCTCTCTTTCGCTCCCCGTCTTTATGTGGCCGGGGTGGACTGTGTATGACTCGGAAACTCCTCGGGCACTGCAACCCGGGGCATCCGGGTGGTTCAGCGCAGGCTGGCCTGAACTTCCCGCATGGCGTATGCAAATCATCTGGAAACAGGGCTGAACACCGTTGCCCTGACGATTCCGTTGAAGCAATTGCTGCAATTCCGAATCAAACTATCACTTTGTCGAAGCCGCTCGTCATCAACCCATGATGATTTCCCGAGTTCCCGGATCAGGTCAGGACGTTCGCTTCCGCAGTCCTGGCAGTGGATTCGACTTCAAAGGAGGAAAGCCTATGGAGGGGACAGGATCATGCCCGCCACTTCTTCATTCTCCCTGAAGGATGGTGCTACTCAGCCGATTCCGGCAGCTCAAGGAGAAAGCGCCATGCTGGAACCGCTACGATACCCTTCCTGTCAGCTTCAAAGTTCACGTCTTCGTTCCGGGTGACGATTGTTCCAGTTTCAACACCCAGTTCGGTCATTGCCTCACTTAAGGCGGTGATCTCACGTTTTCGCGTCTGAGGTTCGGCAAGGGACTCGCAGACCTGAATCAGCATTGCTGGTCTACCACGGATCGGGACAATGAAATCGACTTCACGTCCATTCTTAGTCCTATAATAGTATAATCTTTGATAAAGACGACGAAGGGCTGTGAACACAAGGTTTTCGAGGAGATGACCGGAATTCACGAGTATTCCGGAGGACACGGAAGCAACCATGGCGTGATCGATGCAGTAGACTTTTTTCGGGTTGGCGTTGCTCCGTGAAAGGGAAGGATCGAAAATGCGAACCGTGAATAGGAAATAGGCATCCTCAAACCATGTCAGGTAATCCGATACGGCCGATTTCGGGGCTTTGTGACCCAGTGACTTGAGATACCCGGTGAGGTTGTTGATGGAGTAGAGCGAAGCTGTGTTGTCCACCAGCCAGCGCGCCAGATCGATCACCGCATTCGGGTGAGAGATGTCATGGCGCTCGACCAGATCACGAAAAAGAACGGTATGAAAGTACTCCTGGTGTATCCTGATCCTGATGTGGCGGCTTGAATCCACAACCTCGGGAAAGCCTCCGGTATCGAAGTAATCCTCAAAAGCTTTGCGAAGCAAAAGCCTCTTTTTCGTTGAAAGAGGGTCTTTGCTTCCGATACCCCTGCTGTCCAAAAACTCCCGGAAGGAAAAAGGAAACAACTCCCAGGAAAGTGCCCGACCGCGCATTTGGGTGGAGACCTCCTTCGAGAGCATCCTGGCTGAAGAGCCGGTCAGGAACACTTCACATTTCTCAGTGCGCATCAAACGGTCGATAAACGGCTCCCAACCGGAAACGGCTTGAATCTCGTCAAAGAAGCAGTAGACCGTTTCGACGCTTTTCTTTTCCGGGTACATGGAGTAGTAGGCTTCGGTGATGAGACCGAGGTTGTCCTGCCGCAGAAAATGCAGACGGTCATCAAAAAAGTTCACATACAGGATGTTTTCTCGCTGGACACCGTTATCCAGGAGTTTCTGCACGACCTGAAACAGATAAGTTGATTTTCCGCTACGCCGCACTCCGATGCATACGGCTGCCTTGCCGTGAACCCTCTCGATTCGGAAACGTCGCGGCACACCCGTCTCGGGGTGGTACTCCTGAAAGTCCAGAATTATTGATTTAAGGGTATCAAGCATAGTGCTGCTCCAGAGATGCAGACAATTCGTATTTGCCACTTCCGGTAACGAATATTACCGGTTTGACCCTTAAGTGTCAATAGTGGTTACCGGTTTGAAAGACGGTATGACTCGTCATCATCGTCTGCGGCTGTTTTCGGTCGGGCTGACAGGGGTCTTCTCAGGCAGTCGAAGAAGCGCTCAGGGAAGCTTCGGGGCAAGGGCCTTCCTTCTCTTCGCGCTGTGCCGCAGGAAGAGGATGCCCGCCGCAAGGAAGAACCCGGCGGACATGGCGAAGTTGGCGGTGTAGCTCGCCAGCTGCATCACAGCGCTTCCAAGGATCGGGGCGACGAAACCTCGGAGGGCCGTGGCCGTGACATGGAAGCCCTGGTAGGTGGCGGCCTTGCCCTCCGGGGCGAAGTGCATGCTGCTCATGTTCCAGGAGACCTGGATACCGGCCATTCCAGCGGCGTACATCAGCCAGGCGCTGTAGAAGAGCACAACGCCCTGCGCCGGGAAAAGGCTAGAAGCCACCAGCAGAAGCGGGTAACCCGCCAGTATCAGGCACATGTGCCCCGTGAAGCGGAACGGCCTTATCCTCTCCAGGCCCGCTCCCAGAAGGGGGCCCAGGAACACGAGCCCGATCTGGCCCAGAACCCCCTTGGCCGTGGCGTACTGCTCGTAGGAAAGGTGGAGCACGTCACGCGCGAAGAAGGGGATTGCGGGCTGTATCCCCATGAAGCCAATGCCGTATAGCATGAAGAAGCTCTCGAACATGACGAACTCGCGGTCAGCCCTGAATATCGTCCTCAGCCCCTTCAGCATCTCCCGGATCGAGGCGGACTGCCCCTGCTCTGTGTTCTTGAGCCCCCTGACCATGAAAGCCATGAAAAGGGCCTGCCCGGCGCCGAAGATCCCCTCGGCAAAGAACAGCCAGCGGTAGAACGAGAAGTCCGCGTCCAGAAGCGCTCCCGCAAGGATGCTCGCCGGAAGGCTTATCAGGTTGAAGAGGCTCATGCCCCAGCCGAAGAGGATGCCCCGGTTGCCCTTCCTGTAGCGGTGCCTGAAAGCGGCGTTCATGCCGGGAATGACAACGCTGTTGGAGCCGAAGAAGAGCAGGAGCAAAAGCAGCATCGTGTTCACGCTGGACGAGAAGAGCATGAAGGCGACCGAAAGCCTCATTGCCGTACCGACAAGCATCGCCCTGAAGTGGTTGTTCGTGCTGTCGAGCCAGTGGCTGGCAAGAACGCTGAACAGGTTGCTTACGGGCCAGATCATGGCAAGGATGGTGATCTGGGTCACCGATGCGCCGAGGCCGTTGCCCGCGATGTAGTCGTGGTTCAGCACAACGCCTGACGCCACGGCCCCGAGGGCCTGGCTTGCCATGTGCAGCCTGAAGGCCCTTTTCTCGCCGGGCTTGAGTGAAACCTTCAGAAGCTTCACCAGGCGGGACCCGAAGCCCTGTCCCTCGGGGAACATGCCCTACCCCTCCTTCAGGATGCCCGCTTTCCTGAGGTATGAAACGACGGTCTCCACGGATTCCTCAGGGGTCTCGAGGTGGGTGTGGAGCACCAGCTCGGGGTTGACCGGTTCCTCGTAGGGCGCGTCGATCCCCGTGAACTCCTTGATCAGCCCGAGCCTCGCCTTCTTGTAGAGCCCCTTGGGGTCACGTTCTTCTGCCACCTCCAGTGGAGCGTGAACGAAGACCTCGATGAAGTCCCCCTCGCCCTGGATCTTCCTGGCGCTGTCCCTGTCGGACGAGTAGGGGCTTATGAACGCAACCATGTTTATGATGCCGAAGCTGGTGAGAAGCTTGGCCACCTCGGCTATCCTTCTGATGTTCTCGGTGCGGGCCTCGGGGCTGAAGCCCAGGTCGCAGTTTAGCCCGTGGCGGATGTTGTCGCCGTCCAGCACCGCTGTGTGAACTCCCTCAGAGTGCAGCCTTGCGGCGAGCATATCTGCGATGGTGGACTTGCCGCTTCCCGAGAGGCCGGTGAGCCAGACGGTGGCGCCCCTGTGCCGGTTGAGGGCTTCCCTCTCGGGTCTGCCTACTGTCAGCTCCCGCCAGGTGACGTTCTGCGTTGGACAACCCTTCACTTTGCTCCGCCTTCCCGCTCAAGCTCCTCCACGGCCTGCTCAAGTTTGCCCGTATCAACGGCCTTGCCGGCCCTGGACGAAGCAAGCGCTCTCAGAAGGGCCTCGAGGGGCATGAAACCCGATCTCTTCACGAAGTGCGCCGCGCAGAGAAGCGAAGCACTCCTTGCGCCAAGGGGCGCCCTGTAGTCCCTGCTGACAATCTCGGCTCCGGACGTGGGCGTGTCCAGAGCCGCATCGATGTAAAGTGTCCCGGAAGACATCTTCTCAAGCCTTGCCAGTGCCTTGTCGCGGCCCTCAACCGATGTCACCAGAGCTGCATCGATGCCCGTGATGCCTGTGTAGTGTATCTCTTCGGTGGAGAAGATCACCTCGGCCAGTGAGAAGCCCACCCCCACAGTTACAGGGTAGCTGCCCTTCTTGGTCACATGAATGCCGCACGAGATCGCCGCCTGCGCAAGGAGTTCGGCCGTGGACTGCACGCCCTCGCCCGCCGATCCGGCCAGGACGACCGAAACCTTCCCGGTGAGCTTGTGGCCGAACTCGACCGCAGGGACGGGAACATCCTTCAGAAGGCTATCGGTGTTCTCACGCACCGCGGGATGGAACGGTTCGGCCGATTCGTTGCGCAAGACCACAAGGTCCATTCCGGATCCATCGGCTATCTCGGGAAGCTTGCGGCCCGGGTTGAACTTGACTCCGTAGCTGGGGCAAAGCTCGACAGCCTCCAGCAGGGAGAAACCCCTAACCCTCAGCGCCTCCTCCAGCGCGTCGGTCACGTCGCCCGCCGCGATGATCCTGCGGGCGTAGGCCGCGCCTATGCCGTGGACCATCTTGACGATGTCCATGCCGCTGTCGGGCCTGCCCTCGGGCATCGTTGATGTCTTGAAGCCGCAGGGCGTGAGCCCCGAGGGCTGCCCCCCCGTCATGCCGTAGAGCATGTTGTTATGAACTATCACCGTCATGTCGATGTTGCGGTGGGCGGCCTCGATGATGTGGTGAAGCCCGATGGTCGCGCCGCCGTCGCCCAGGAGCACCAGTATCTTCTTCCGGGGGTTCGAGAGCCCCATGGAGATCCCGGTGGCGAGGGCAACCGACCTTCCGTGGAGGCCGTGCACGGTATGGGCGTTGAACTGCTTGTCGATAATGCCTATGCAGCCGATGTCGGTCACCACCACGAGATCAAGGGGTGTCAGGTGTTCAAGCCTTTGCAGGGCCTTTTCGATGCTTCTCGCTATAAGCCCGTGGCCGCAGCCCGCGCAGAACGGGAGGTTCTCGGTGGAAAGGAAGCCCTGGCTCATTTCGCCACCTCCGCTTCTATCTCGGTGGGCGATACAAGCCTTCCGATGCCGTTCACCCCTGACACACCCTTCCTTCCGTTCTTCCCGAAAAGTATCTCCCTGTACTGGCCGGCCTGGTTCTCCTCGGCGATGATCACCCGGGAATAGCCCTGCATGATCCTGAGATACTCGGGGGGCACCGGGAACAGGGTCTTAGCCACAAGAAGGGAAACGGGGTTCCCCTTCTTCGCCAGCGAAGCCGCAGCTTCCCTGGCCGCCGCGGCCGTGATCCCGAATGAGAAGACAAGGGTGTCCGATTCACGCTTGTCGTACTCGAAGTGGGTGTACTCGCACAGGTTGTGTTCGGTCTTGAAGCGCAGCCTTCTGGTGTTCTCCAAAGCCTCGGGGGTCGAGTGCTGAAGGCTGGCGTTCCTCTCGTGGGTGCTGGCGGTGATCCTAACCTGGTGCTCAGTGCCGCCAACGGGAAGGAACGGCGGCACCCCGTCCGGACCCGCCGCGTAGGGCAGGTAAGGTTCCGAACCGGCGTAGTACTCACGGGGGACCCTCTCAACCGGGCTGACCCTGGAGAGGTCGTAGCTCTGGATGGTCATCACCATCTCCTTGGAGGTGAGAAGGAAGACCGGGCATCGAAGCCTTATGGCAAGCCTGACCGCCTCTGCGGAGAGGCTGTAGCAGTCGTCGAGGTTGGACGGGCAGAGCGTGGGAATGGGCTGCCCGCCCGAGTTGATGCCGTGAAGGAGCGAAAGGTCGCCCTGGGCGCCGCAGGTGGCGGTGCCGGTGGCTGGGCCCAGCCTTTGTACCAGCATGATGACCATGGGAAGCTCCATCATGAATGCCATTCCGATGGATTCGATCATCAGGGCCAGGCCGGGGTACGAGGTGGCGGTGACGGGGAAGCGGCCAGCGGCCGAGAACCCGCTCATCCACTGAAGGGTGGTGATCTCGTCGGGAGCGGGCAGAACCATCGGGAACCGCTTGCTGGAGTAAGCGTAGAGCAGGTTCGCCGGTGTTATGGGGTAGCCCACGAACACCTCAGCGCCAGCCTCAACCGCCGCCTCGATCATGAGCCTGGAGCCGTCTATGAAGGCTGTTCTCATCTCCATGTCACGCCTTCCTTCTGAACAGCCTGTCCCCAAGGGACGAGAGGAGGATCACTAAAAGGGTGGTTATCACGGCGCCGTAGGTCTTGTCGATCTCGAACCATCCCCGCTGCTGGGCGAGCATCGTGACGAACACCGCAATGGTCCCGATTATGAACGAGAGCTTCACGCCAAGAGGGGTGACAAGTTTCCGGGAATAGAGGCCCGTGACGATGACGATGGCCCCTATGGCCCTGATGGCGTAGGAGATGTATGCCGTGTCGAGCACCGCACCCTTGAGGAAGATGGCCATGGGAACCGTGATGACGCTCACGAGGATCACAAGCTTCCGGGCCGTGGAAATGATCTTCGCGTCATCCGCCTTCTTGTTGATTATGCCGTGGTAGATGTCCTTCGCGGCTATTGTCACCACCGCGAAGTTCACGGGACCAACAGTTGACAGGATGGCTGCCAGCACACCCGCCAGGGCGATACCGCCAAGCACGGGGTGGATGAACGCGGGGGTCTGAAGGAGCGTGGGAAGCGCTGTCTTTGCAGTGACCTCGACACCCTCGGGGATGAAAAGCCCGGTCCGGGCGTAGAGACCAAGGAATGCAGTCATAACGCCGAAGGGCGCGACGATGAGACCCGCGAGCATTGAAGCCTTCCGTGCGGTCTTGACGTCCTTGGCCGCGAACACGGGCTGAATGCTGGCCTGGGCAGCCATGCCTCCCAGAAGCCCGCCCACAAGAAGGGCGACAGCGGCGTTGGTGCCCGCGCTGAAGGGGTTATAGAGGTTTTGGGGGGCGCCGAGGGAGATCAGGGTATCGGAGAGCCCCGTAAAACCACCAACCTTGCCCAGACCGATGAAGAAGGCTATTCCGAGCCCCACGAACATCGTGACCAGGTACAGGATGCCGGTGATCGCGAGGGCATGCATGCCACCCAGATAGGTGTAGACCATTATGAGACCGGCTGAGATCACCACGGCCCAGTTCCAGCTCACGCCGAACAGGGGCGCCATGACGCTGGCGCAAGTCTGGAGCTGCACGTATGCAAGGGTGATGTAGGCGATCAGGAAGGCCACGGCGCTGATGGAACGGGCCTGGCTTCCGAAGAGGGTCTCGATCATCTCGCTCACCGTGTGCACATCCTTGCGGCGGTAGTGGGCCGCCACGGTGAACCCTATGACCACCATGCCTATCGCGGTTGAGATGTTGTAGAAGATGGGCTGAAGGGAAAGGGTGTTGAACGCCCTCTCGCTTACCCCGATCGTGCTCATCCCCCCAAGCCATTCCGCCGCCACCACCACGGCGCACACCATGGTTCCGAGGTTCCTGCCCGCGATGAGGTAATCGCTTGCGGATTTGCTGGCGACTTTCCTGGTGAGAAGGCCCATGCCCACCACCAGTACGAAATAGCCAAGGATGATCATGGCATAGATATTCATTTGGCCCGCCTTGCTATGTTGAAAAACGAACTCAAGTTCTTATGAAAGTGTTCTACCTTCGGCTATGGCCCTTGCCATGGCCATGGAGTTCAAACGGTTCCTGCCGTCGTCGGAACGGGAGTTCAGGACAGCGGGCACCCTGGCCCCGAAGACCAGCCCGCCCCATGAAGCCCCGCCGTGGAACTTGTAGCTTTTACCCAGGGAGTTCGCCGTCTCGAGGTTGGGGGCCAGTATCATGTCGGGCGTCCCGCAGACCTTCGAGCCGGCCATTCCCTTGGTGGCCGCGCAGTCGGCGCAGATAAGGGCGTCGTAACCCAGCGGACCCTCGACCGTAAAACCCTTGAGCTGCCCACGCATGGACATCACCTCAAGGGCAGCCGCATCCACCGTGGCCTGCATCCTGGGGTTCACCGTCTCGACGGCGGCCAGGGCTGCGACCAGAACGGGCTTCACTCCCAGAGCGTTCCAGAGGGGTCTTGTGTTCTCGATGACCGCCGCCTTCTCCGCAAGCGTTGGAAGGATGAGGATGGCGTTGTCGGTCATGGCCAGCAGTTTGGGGTACGAGGGCATCTCGAAAAGGCTCAGGTTGGAGAGGACGGACGAGGCCCTTATGCCGTTCTCGGAGTCGAGGATGGCCTTGATGTACGCCTCGGACTTCACGCTGCCCTTCACGAGAATGAGCGCTCCCGAGTCACGAACCGCCTTGACCGCAAGAACGCTCATCTGCTGGTCGGTCGAGGCGGGGATGATCTCGTACATCGAAGGGTCGTCTCCCGAAAGGGCCAAAGCCTTCTCGACGGCATCAACTGGACCGGTGACGAAACACTTCCCTATGAAACCAAGTTCGTGCCCTTCCCGAAGGCTTGCCATCACACGGTCATCCGCAGCGCCGGCCACGGCCACGGGTACCGGGGGCAGCCCCGAAACGGCGTCGATCAGTTCCTGAAAGCTCCTGATGCTCATCTTTCCTCCAAGATGGAAATCACCCGGTGACCGGGCTGAAAACACCGTCTGAGTCCCTGAAAGGATAAAGAGGGTCTATCTCGCGTTCGGACAGGATGCACCCCGGCCAGGAGAGGGGCGCCTCGGTTCCCCGCAGCACCCGCTGAATGCTGGAAGCTATGGCCTCGTTCTCGTTCTCGCCCGGGTAAAGATGGACCGGCGCAATTCTTCCGCACTTGCGAACTATCTCGGCGGAGAGGTGTGCGGCATTCGCCACGCCACCAGTCACCACGATCCCGTGCAGGTCAAAGTCCAGCACCGAGGCCATGGCCCCTATCTCCTTCACGATCTGATAGATCATGGCGTCGTAGATGAACGCCGCGAAGGCGTCGCCCGATTCCGCGCGGCGCACCATCTCCCTGATGTTCTTGGTTCCCAGGTAGGCGTAGACACCCCCGGCGCCGTAGAGTTTCCTGTAGAGCTGGTCGCGGGTGTAACGCCCCGAGAAACAAGCCTCGAGCAGGGGAATGGGAGGTATGCCTCCGGCCCTTTCCGGGGTGAAGGGGGCGCCCTCCATCCTGTTGTCGCTGTCCACTATCCTTCCCCCCACCATGGGGGCGATGGAGTAACCGCCGCCAAGATGGCATGCCACGCACCGGATCTCCTCGAACTCAAGCGAGAGTTCCCGGGCCAGCTTGCGCACGGTTGCCCTGATGTTCAGGGCGTGCACGAATGAGAACCGGGGGAAGTCGGGCGCTCCCGAGATCCGGGCAATGGGCGCCATCTCATCCACGCCCACGGGGTCAACCACGAATGAGGGCACACCAAGCGAACCGGCCAGACGGAACGACAGCGGAGCGCCCAGGTTGGACGCGTGCTGGTACACCGGCGTGTGAAGGCTGTAGTCCGCAAGCTCGCTGTTGAGGGCTATCACACCGCTGGGAACCGGGGGAAGCATGCCCCCCAGTGCGCCCACGGCGGCAACGCATGCCCCGGAAGGAAGGTTCTCGCCAAAAAAGCCCCTTACCAGCTCCTCGCGGTAATCAACCTGGGCGCTGATGGAGCTGAACCTGTGAACCATGTCATCGGGATGCTCGATGGTGCTGGACACCACATGAGCGGGCTCGAGGGTCCCCTCGTCCCGGTAGACCGAACACTTGGTCGTTGTTGAACCGGTGTTCATAACCAGAATAAGTTCGCCGGTCACCGATACCTCCCGACACCGCTAAATGGCGAAAAAATGCTGTTGCGGCTGAAAAAGTGGAATTTTTGAATGGCGGTAATATGATAGTTCACAACGTGAGAAGCATTCACAAACCGCAAAATGGAAGGAAAGGCAATGATCGACCGCGGCGACATAAGGAAAGAACTGAAGAACTGCCTCGTGGAAACCACCGCTCTCGGCCTCCCGAACGGCCGCAAGGGCAAGGTAAGGGACATCTACGACCTGGGCGACAGGCTTCTTCTGGTTACCACGGACAGGCAGAGCGCCTTCGACAGGGTACTGGCGGCCGTACCCTTCAAGGGACAGGTCCTCAACATGGTCAGCGCATGGTGGTTCGAGCGCACCAGGCACATCGTTCCCAACCACGTGATCTCCATCCCCCACCCCAACGCCACCCTGGCAAGGAAACTCGATGTCTTCCCGGTCGAATTCGTCATGAGGGGCTACCTCACCGGCAGCACCAGCACCAGCGCCTGGACCCTTTACCAAAACGGCGAAAGGAACCTTGGCGGCAACATCCTTCCCGACGGCATGAAGAAGAACCAGAGGTTCCCCGAACCCATAATCACCCCCACCACCAAGAGCGAAATCCACGACGAGTCCATCACCCCCGAAGGGATACTCGAAACAGGCCTCATGAGCCGTGAGGACTGGGAGAAGGCATCGAACATAGCCTTCAGCCTCTTCCGCTTCGGCATGGAAACCGCACGGAAGAACGGCCTGATCCTGGTTGACACCAAGTACGAGATGGGCAAGACCGAAAGCGGCGAGATCGTACTCATCGACGAGATCCACACCCCGGACAGCTCCCGCTACTGGCTGGCCGAAGGCTATGAGGAACGCTTCGAGAAGGGGATCGACCCCGAGAACATAGACAAGGAGTTCCTCAGGCTCTGGTTCCGCGACAACTGCGACCCCTACAACGACCCCGTGCTCCCCGAAGCCCCCGAAGAGCTTGTGGTCGAGCTTTCCAGCCGCTACATCAATCTTTTCGAGATGATAACCGGCAACGAGTTCAAACCCCTGACGGGGAACCTTGTCGAGAGCCTTGGGGAGGCCGTTCGCGGGATTATCTGAGAAGGGGGTTTCAGGCCTCAGTGGTGACAACCGCGAAGGGAGAGTGACCGGAGGGTGTCGTTGTTCGGAAAGAACACCTGCTTCACGCCCAGCCTGATTCTCGTATCGGCGGTATCGCTGGCGGGTTTCGTATTCGTGTACTCCCCGGATAGACTCCACACGGAATTCGATGATTCGTACATGTACTGCCGATACG
>Ga0351856_1070_pt1 | contig 20990 bp, 17 predicted proteins | sample BONcelHFGM3001D8_FD_206798 | JGI IMG/M metagenome (GOLD analysis project Ga0351856, IMG submission 206798) | Enriched cells from coal bed in the Powder River Basin, Montana, United States - BONCAT cells FGM rep2 HSBNCT.FGM.300.1.D8 ... | reverse complement strand
CGAGGATTACACTGGAGGAAGGAATACGCATGGTTTACGGGGAGTATCTGGCGAGGCTCGCGGCATCCAGGTTGGCGTAGAGCGCGGGAGGGATTGGACCGTAACATTTCTCGTCCATCTCCATGGCATCGAATTCCCCGAGGGAAGCCATTTTCGCGAGGTGGAATTTCCGGATGAGCGCAGCCAGAACATGCGAGCTCTCCAGGTCGTAATTGTCGTTGGGACCATAGAGGTTCGTGGGCATGACACTCATAAAGCGCGTCCCGTACTGCCGGTTGAAAGCTTCGCACAGCTCGATGCCGGCTATCTTGGCGACGGCATAAGGCTCGTTGGTGGGCTCGAGGGAGCCCGTCAGAAGGTATTCTTCCCGCAAGGGCTGAGGGGCCAAGCTCGGATAGATGCAAGAGCTTCCCAGGAAAAGCAGTCCCTTGACCCCATGCCGCCATGCGGCTTCAATCACGTTGTTCTGGATTTTGAGGTTGCGCAGCAGGAAATCCACGGGGTACGAATTGTTGGCATGTATCCCACCCACCACTGCCGCGGCCAGCAGCACATACTCCGGTCGCTCTTCGGCAAAGAGGGCCTCCACGTCTTCCCCTTTTTCGAGGTCGATCTCTCCATGGGCGCGCTTGATGACGCGTGAATAGCCTTCGGACTCGAGACGCCGGACAATGGCCGATCCCACAAGGCCGCGATGGCCGGCCACGTAAATCCTCGAATCGATCTTCATGGGTCCCTTTCCATGGGAGATGCTCAGAAATGGAAGTTTCGCGCGGAGGGTCGTGGAGAACCGCAGAGAGTCCCCCGTCCGGCTCCGCATTTGCTCACCGGTTACATGAGGGCCTCGCAGCTCGCCGGCAGCGCAAATCCGTCTCGCTTGCAGATGGCTTCCCGAGTAGCATCATGAAGGTCTTGCCCCACCATTTCCCGGACCATCTCATGGAAGGAAATCTTGGGCTCCCAGCCGAGCTTCGCTCTGGCCTTGGAGGGATCTCCGAGGAGCGTCTCCACCTCGGTTGGCCTGAAGTAAGCCGGGTCCACCTGAATCAGCGTGCGGCCGGGTTGAATCCGAGGAATGCTCGAGTGGGACGCACAGCTTTCCAGCAGAGGCGAGGGACGGAAGGCCGCCACGATCGCTCGCTCCGATACGCCTTCTCCCTGCCATTCCAACTGCACTCCCACTTCCTCGAATGCCGCCTGGCAGAACTCGCGCACCGAGTGCTGCTCTCCCGTTGCGATCACGTAGTCATCGGGCTCGTTCTGTTGGAGGATAAGCCATTGGGCCTTGACGAAATCGAGAGCGTGCCCCCAATCTCGAAGGGAATTCAGGTTTCCGAGAAAAAGCTTCTCTTCGAGTCCCATGACGATACGGGCCGCGGCTCGAGTGATCTTGCGCGTGACGAACGTCTCGCCCCGTGAAGGAGATTCGTGGTTGAACAGAATCCCGTTACAGGCAAAGAGATTGTAAGCTTCTCGATAGTTCACCGTGATCCAATAAGCATAGAGCTTGGCGGCCGCGTAAGGCGAGCGGGGGTAAAAAGGGGTTCGCTCCGTTTGGGGGATTTCCTGAACCTTCCCATAAAGCTCCGACGTGGATGCCTGGTAGAAACGGGTCTTGCCTTGAAGCCCCAGAATGCGAATGGCCTCGAGCAGACGTAGCGTTCCCAGTGCGTCGGCATTGGCCGTATACTCCGGCGATTCGAAGGAAACCTTGACGTGGCTCTGCGCACCCAGGTTGTAGACTTCGTCGGGCTGCACTTCCTGTACGATCCGGATGAGGTTCGTCGCATCCGTGAGATCACCGTAGTGAAGGATGAATGAGCGGCTCTCCATGTGTGGGTCCTGGTAGAGGTGGTCCACTCGCTGGGTATTGAAAAGGGATGCGCGCCGTTTGATGCCGTGGACGACGTAACCCTTTTGAATGAGATAATCGGCGAGGTAAGCACCATCCTGGCCCGTAATACCGGTAATGAGGGCTATTTTTCTGGGACTCATGGTCTTTCGGAAATCCTCCGCGAATTTGTCCATAAAAATGAATTCATCTTCATGTGGGGAGCAATTCTTGCATCTCGATCAAGTACGGTGACCTCCTCGCCGAATCGCTCCGGTGACCGTTCGGAACCGGATGGCATCTAATAACTGAGGGGATGGGAGCAAGTCAAGAATATTCCAGGCAATTCCGGAAAAAGCCCGGTGATGACCCCCTTAGGGAAAAGGATACTTCACGAGATGGCTCCTTGGTATGGTATATTTGTGCCGGACAGTTCCGCACGGGAGATCGGCCCAGGCCCGGCCGGTTTTTCTCTATTTGACATGAAAGCGCTTTGGGAGTTGGAAAGAGATCGAAAACGAGCCACCCCAACGCTTCCGAGAATCACAACCAGGAGAGAGGAATGCAGGAAGATCTGACCCGGAATCTTGAAGAATGGAAGGGAAGTCTGGAGACTACTTGGCGAAGAATCCCGAAGCCTTTCAGAAATGATCATACCGTGAGGCGAACGCTGCAATGTCACCTGTACGGACAGCTTCGCAAAATGGGGTATCATGTGGTCGGAGATTACATGCCCCCGAGGATTCAGGATCGCGCCATCGATCTCATCGTTCTCGATGAAAATCTGCAAATCCAATACGCCCTTTGCCTCGACAACCTGGTGACGTTGGCCGCGGTAAAGAGTCTGAGCAGCTTTGAAGCAGTCCACAAGATCATTTTCACCACGGGGATGATGCTGAAGAAGGTGAAGGAAAGCCGTTTTTTCCTGAAGCCCGAGATCCGGCACGTTCACATACAACCGTTCGGGGAGCCCATGTGATGGGTGAGAGTGTCTTTTGTGCCGGGTAATAACCGAAGCTCCTCCGCCCACCCAAAAGGACGGAGGAGGAAATCAGTCCCGTGGGCTGCGTCGTGCCGCCGATCATGGATTGGACTGAGCGACGCGGACAGTTGCTCGTAACGTCTCGCAAAATCAAGAAAATGAGCTCTGCGGAATGTCCCACCCAAGCCACGATGATGGTCGTCAGGAGATGTCGATCTTTGTGCAATTCATAACAATCGGAAATTTAATGACATTTTGCATTTGACACAGTTCGCCGCATATGCCATATAAGAAGTCAAACACCGTAATGGATATGGATAGACACATGAAACCAAACTTCAAGAAGAGGAGGTGGTGAGAAGGTAATAAAACTAGAAGGGAGGTGAAAAGGAGCGTATTCTTACCTGTTTTTCTAATTATTATGAATACTTCAATGTCCCGTTCCCGTTTTTGATCTCCTGCGGCTCCGAAATGTTGGATCGAAAAGCTCAGAAATTATCCCATCTCAAAGTCATCGTAGTATAAGAAGATCGTGCTGTTGTTGCGATTCTGCATCTCTACTGGCCTGATTATGCGTTAGTGTTGTTTGCCGGTTCCTGTTATTGCCAATTCTATTTTTCGGTTTGGTTACAGCATTTTTATTCTTTGTTGGAGAATAGTGCCCGGTTGATTTCTGGCCGGGAAATCGATCACCGATTAGCAAGTTTCCGTTATATCCGATTACGTTTGGACTGTTAGGCTTACCTCAAAGCTTACATAAGGAGAAATAAGATGGCAGGACCCATAGATAAAGTCCCGGGAAAAGCTTGGGTTGTTACCTTTGCCGGTACGGCGATCAATTTGTGTCTGGGTATATTGTATGCCTGGAGCGTGTGGGGGGCGGCACTGGTCATTCCGAAGCTGCCAGACGGCAAGTTCGATGAGTCCAAGATCGGCACGGTCATGACCGGCATGAACGCGGGCTGGACGTATTTGAGCAATGCCCAGGTAGCGACTCCCTTTTCCTTGTGCGTCATCATCTTCGCTTTGCTCATGATTCCCGGCGGCAGGATTCAGGATAAATACGGCCCCAAAGTCGGCGCCACCGTGGGTGGGCTATTCCTGGCCGCGGGCTGTATCATCGCCGGGATGATGAAAAGCTACAACGGTTTGATCCTCGGCTTCGGAATCATGGGTGGTATCGGCATGGGTATCGGTTATGCCGCTCCTACTCCGGCCGCCTTGAAATGGTTTGGACCCCATAAGCGTGGACTCATCGCCGGCTTGGTCGTCGGCGGCTACGGCGGAGCAGCGCTTTACATCGCTCCGCTGGCAAAGTACCTTATTGGCGCTTACGGTCTTTCCGGTAGCTTCATCATTTTGGGCGTCGTGTTTGCCGTTGTCGTGATCATTGCAGGACAACTCTTGGCTTGGCCGCCCGCCGGCTACATTCCTCCTGCCGCAACACCGGTGAAAGCCGCGGCCGGTGCCCCCGTTAAGACCACTCTGACGGCAGTCGATTGGGCCGCTGGGGACATGGTGAAAACGTGGCAGTATTATGCGTTGGTGCTCATGTTCATCGGCACCACCCAGTCCGGCCTCCTGATCATCGCCTTCGCCGCACCGCTGGCCACTCCGCTCCTTGGCGCGGCCGCGTGGATCCTGGTTTCCTTCGGCGGCTTCGTGAATGCGGCCGGCCGCGTCGGTACGGGTATGTACTCCGATAAAATCGGCCGTGCAAACGCCTACACGGTCAACTGTGTCGCATCGGCCCTATGCTTGTTCCTCATGCCCACGATCATTGCCCAGAAGAGCGTTTTCCTTCTCTTCATCGCGGTCGGAATCGCTTACTGGCAGTACGGCGGCGGCTTGGCGCTCATGCCATCCTTCACGGCCGACTTCTACGGTCCCAAGAACCTCGGCTTCAACTACGGAATGGTGTTCATCGGGTGGGGTCTCGGCTTCTTCATGGCCAGGCTCGGCGGCACCATTAGAGATCTCACGGGAAGCCTGGACTATGCATTCTATCTCTCCGGCCTGGTCCTGATCCTCGCGGTGGTCATCGCCCGAATCGCCAAGCGGCCCGATTCGGTGAGTGAAGCAGCCATGGCTCGATGAGAGCGAAGGGAATGCACCTTCGTCATGAGGAAAGCATCCATTGATTCCCTCATGAGCTCCAACTTGCGCATCGGGCTTCTCCACATCGTGTAGGGATACGGTCTCTGCCAGCCCTTTGCCTTCTGAAAGAACGTTTGTCATACATAAGGCGGAAAAGAAGTTATTCTTTTCCGCCTTTTTCTTGAAGGACTGTCCTGTTGCCGTCCCCCCCGCGGGCAACCATAATCGCGCATCAATCGGCCCGCACGCCGGCGGCGGAGGCTTTCCTCGCGTCCGCCCGGCGAATCCGCCGACCCATGCTCGCAAGGTGTCGCTCCCATGGCTGAAGAGAAAGCGCTGCTCGTCAATCTTACCCTTGAAGAAATCCAGCATATCCAGGAGACGATCTCTCAGTTCGACCTCGACGTTCAGTGCGCGGATGCTGCCACTATGGAGGAAGCTGAAGCGTACATGGGGCAAGGCGGCATCCTCCTGGTGGTTTTCCGCGCCGACGAGCGTTTCTTGAGAGCTGATCAGGCAATCCGGCGCATCAAGCGGTCTCTTTTACAACCCGTTCCCATACTCCTCCTCATTCCTCCCGAGCTTGCCCCGAAGGTCAGGGATTACTTCCGGGCGGGGGCCGACGAATACTGGATTCTTCCCCTGGATTCGGGGGCATTCCCACCCCGGCTCTACGTGCTTCTCGAATGGGGGCGCTCGGTCTTGGATGAAAAGGCGGCGAACCGGGAGAAGGGAGATCTGCACGACACGGGGAAGCGGTCTTTGGCGGGTCGGATATGGGACGCCATCAGCCGTATCGTGGGATTTGTCTTCAGGGCTCGAGACTCAGGCCCCACCGAGGCCGCGGCCAAATTCGCGGGCAGGTGGGAAGAAGTGCGCCGATTGGGATTCGGGAGCTTTGGAGAGGTCTGGCTGGTGCACGAAAAAGGAAAGTCAAAGCCAGCGGTGGCAAAAATCCCCCACTCGCCCAAAATGAACACCAAGTCTCTTCGCGAAGCCGCCATACTCAAGAGGCTTGAAGGACATCCGAACGCGGTTCAGCTCATCGACGTCATGAAGGACGGGGGCAAGGTCATCATAGTCCAAGAGTATGTTGAAGGATCGACCTTGCAAGAGCTCATGGATCAACACATGGACGGCGCGACAAAGGAAAAGGCCTTTTCCGAATTGCTCGAAATCGTCGCCTATGCCCACGAGAAGAACATCATGCACCGCGACATCAAGCCCGAGAATATCATCATCAACACCGAGGGAGTCCTCAAGCTGCTCGACTTCGGCACCGGCAAGGACCTGACTCGACGCAGCATCAGCAACACCGTGATCGGCTCCCGCCCATACATGGCTCCCGAGCAGATCATGGGAAAGAGCCGCCTGGCGAGCGACGTTTGGGCGCTGGGAGTCATTCTGTATGCCCTGGCCACCGGGTTCCTCCCTTTCTACGACGAAAACGAGAAGCAGCTCATGGACATGATCCTCGAGATGCCCCCCCAATCGCCCCGTAGCTTGGAGCCTGATCTTCCGGAGGAAATGGAGTCGGTGATTCTCAAGTGTTTGCAGAAGGATTGGGAAGAACGGTATCGAAATGGAGTGGAGCTCAAGCGTGACATGGCGGCCCACTTCCCCCACTTCGGACGGGGAGGCGTGCTGCCGGACTAGCACAGGAGCCTTCGTCCCCGGTGGTTCAGGCGTCTCTGTCTTTTGCCCAGCATCTGTCGAAATAGGTCGGAATGTCGCAGACCATGATAAGAACGTCGATGTTCTGGTTCTGTGTGTCTTTCACCATCCCCTCGATCACGGCCTTGCAGGCGAATCCCGCGTTTCTGCAAGCACGGATCGCCCCCACGGAATCCAACGGGATTTCGGCCCACAGCTTCTCCAGGCCCAGTTCATGGCCCAATCGCACCAGCTCATTGAGCATCCACGTGGCGAGCCCCCGTCCCTGGAAAAGGGGGGCGACAACGACCCGGACTCGGCCTATGTGGCGCTTCCAGCCGTGTGAGACCCGGTGCAGGGTCGCATCCCCCACGATCTCATCTCCCACGAGGGCGATCAGAGGAAGCACTCTGTCGTAATTCAAACGCTTGGCCCAATCTCGGATGATGCTTCTCTCCTTCACATCGTGCCGGATGAACAGAAGAAGCTCGTCCGGAAGGACCTTGAAAAAACGGTACAACGACTCTTCGTCTTCGCGAACCATGGGGCGAATGGTGACGATGGTTCCGTCTTTGAGCTTTCCCTCTTTACTGCCAAACATCATGCGTTTCTCCTTATTAGATGCCGTCCTGCAAGCGAAGCGCCAGATATTCGGGCAATCGAGCCTGTAAGATCTTCTGTTGAGCCTTTTCGATATCGTAAGAGACCGCCTTGAATTCAATGGTGGCGCGGTCCGAATCGAACACCAGGTAGTGGGCCCGATTGTCCTTTTGCCGCGGCTGGCCAATGCTTCCCGGATTGATGAGGTACAGGTGATCAGGATCGAGGGAAACGGAGTCCGGAAGGGAAGAAGGCGAGAAGACCTTCCCGCGCTCATCGCTGATCCACAACTTCTGCACGTGGGTGTGTCCGAAAAAGCAAATGCGGATTCCGTCGTAGCGCTTCTTGAGGAGATTGAAGATCCTTTTGGCTTGAAACATGTTCAGGATGTAGGTCTCGACGTTCTCTGGCGTGCCGTGGCAAATGAGGTAATGGTCCCACAAAACCTCCACGCGAGGCAGGTTCTGCAAAAAACGAATGTCTTGCGAAGTGAGCTGTTGACGGGAATAGTTGAGGGCTTGGTGCGCAAGAACATTGAAGTTCTGAGCCGTTCGCGGCTCGAAGACCGCCAGGTCGTGGTTGCCCAGAACGGAAATGACCCGCTCCTTCTGCACGAGCTCCAAGCACTCGCGAGGGTTGGCATTGTATCCCACAAGATCGCCGAGATGAATGAGGTAATCCACGGAGTTGGAATTGAGCTCCACCAGCAGGGCCTCGAGCGCTTCCAGATTTCCGTGGATGTCCGAAATGATCCCGATTCGCATTTGAACTCAGCCCTCACCGGCTACTGCACAAGCACCGGCTCACGAAGAATCAGGTCGATGCCCTGGCGAGCCGAGCGGGCAAGGGCGGGATGGGTTTCCGCGAGGGCTTCGATCTGGCGCAGGTGGTCGGCGGTCCGTAGAATGACCATCGCGAGGTCGCCTTCGTCCATGCCGGAGATTTCCCTCAGCTTTTCCCAATCCGCCCCCTTGGCCCAAAGGTATACGGTGGTCATCGCCCAGAAGGGAAGCATGGGCGTGCTGAACCCCGCGTCCTTGAGGAGATCCCGTATGCGCTGCAAGTCCTGCAGCATCTTGAAGAACGGCTTCGCCAGGTCGGGGTATTTCCAGATAAGGTTGGCCAGTTGGATGTCTCCTGGCCGGTCCCGGTCCATGACGAAGGGGGCGATGAGTGATGCAAGGAGGGCCGGATCATCTTGCGGGAAGACGTCTTTTCGAATTCCCTCCGAAATGAGCAGCGGCTGATCGATCCGCAGCTTGCACGTCCAGAGGCCGTCCGCGGTGAGCCGCCCTTCGCCGTCCACGAAGCCTTCTTCCTCGAGGAGGCGAAAATGCTGAAGAAAAGATTGCCACAACTGTTCCTGAATCGTGCTCATCCGGGCGCGCAGATCGAAGTACCGCTGCACCAACTGCGAAAAGGGATGGGACGTGTCCTTCTGGCAGGGTCCAAAGAGCTTGCACTCGTCACACGGGAGAGACCCTTTTTCATCCAACAGGTCCGCCAATTGTTGGGCGGCTGTTTCCATCGGGGGAGACTCATTGGAGTCTCCTCCCCAGCTCACGGGCTGGAAGGGCTCGGAGATCAGCTTTGAGACCAGCACCTTCCATTCGTCCCGATCACTCAAATGGGGAAGGGATTCCAGCTTCCGCCCAAATTTCCCGATGCGATGGAAGCCCACCAGGTAAGTCCTCACCCGGCCCCGGCGCCACCTGAGGGGATGGACGATTCGAACGGCGTCCACTTCCTGGTCTTTCATGCGGGGCGCCGACACCGCCACGTAGGGTGTGCCCCTCTGGCTGATGAACAGCCTGCCGGATTCCAGCAGCCCTTGGAAAGAATCCTGGGCGCCCTGCCGTTTCCACAGCTTGCGGGCTTTTCTGAGCTGCTCCTTGAGCACCCCATAGCGCGGGCGAACCTGCGCCAGCCGCTCCATGGATTCGCAGGCCATATCGGGCAGCCATTCTTCCAGGTCTTTTCGAGATTTTTCCAGGTCGCGGCCGAACTGGGTATCCTTGCTGAGATTCTGGTAGGTCGCCAGGGACGCAGCGAAAAGATTCCTGATCTCGTCGGGCGAGTGGGAGAGCAGAAGATTGAGCACCATGGAGAAGTTGACCCGAATCTGGCTCGTGATGGGGTCCGGCGGCGACCTGAGCAGCGAGTGGATGAGCTCGGGGTCCTGATGCGCTCCCGGCACCACCATTACGAACCCGATTTCGTCCTTGCCTCTGCGGCCGGCGCGGCCCGTCATCTGCAAAAGGTCCGTCGCGGTGAGATCGGCGAACTCCTTGCCGTTGAAGCGGTCGCTCTGGAATATCACCACCGTCCGAGCCGGAAAGTTCACGCCTGCGGCGACCGTGGAGGTCGAAAAAATGGCGTCCAGGTGCCCTTCCTGCATGAGCTTTTCCAGAAACTGTTTCCAATGGGGGAGCTGGCCGCCGTGATGGGCGCCCACCCTTGCGCTTCTCAGAATGGGCAGATGCCGGTGGTCCCTCAGAAAAGGAAAAGCATTCAGAAGCTCTTCCAGACGAGCCTGAAACGCACCCTTCTCTTTTCCGGCTTTTTCTCCGCCGGCCGGCCCGCAGAATGAAATGGACTTTTCGCAATCGGCCCTGGACTTGAGGAAGAAGATGGCGGGAAGCAAGTTCGCCTGGCGCAATGAATTCATCATGGTACGAATGTCTGGAAAATCGTTACGCGAAAAGGAACCGCGGTCAATGGTCCGTATCTTGGCGAACAGTCCCCGTTTTGTGGAAAGAGGGGTCAATTCGCCCAAGGGAAAGAGGTAGAGCGGGAAAAGAGGCACGGGCCTCTCATAGGCCGCCACCCACCGGCAGTCCGCATGCCGCAGCCATTCGAGCCAATCGCAAAGCTCACGGGCGTTCTGGATAGTGGCTGAAAGCAGCAGCAGCCTCACTCTGGAAGGCAGATAGATGAGCACTTCCTCCCAGACGACCCCTCGATCGTTGTCGCCCAGGTAGTGGGCTTCATCCAAAACGACCAAGTCCACATCCAGGTCTTCACCGTGGTGCATCGTGTCGTAGAGCTGGTTGCGGAGTATCTCGGTCGTCCCGACAATGATGGGGGCTTGAGTGTTCTCTTTTCGGTCGCCGGTCAGAATTCCCACGTTCTTTCGGCCGAAAAGATCCGAGAGCTCTTCGTACTTGGCGTTGGAAAGCGCTTTGAGGGGTGAGGCATACCAGCTCTTGCCCCCCTTCTCGTAAATTTTCTTGATGGCTTCAACGGCAATGTAGGTTTTTCCCGCCCCGGTGGGCGCGGTGACCAGAACGTCCGAGCTGTCGAGGGCATCCAACGCCTCGACCTGAAACGGATCCGGCACGAAGGGCATGGGCTCCGGAATCCCGATGCGATCGAGAACGGGCAGGACGCTTTTGTGAATACGAAACTTGAACTCCTTTTCACGCGGCTTCAAAAAAGAGGGGGCGGAATCCGTCAGCTTCAGATTTCGTCTTCTACGAAAGTGCCTGTGTCGCGGAATAATTCCCAAAAATTAGTCCTCGCTCAACATAAGTTCGAAATATTGTTGATAATACCTAACATCTTTGCCGGCAAAGAACAAGGATTGAGTTGATGAGGAGCTCCCATATAAGGAATCGCGCGAGACATAGCTCGGGAGCTCAAAAGGGTATTCTCCATAATCCCCGGTTGAGATTCCAGGACTTTCTGATTAGGATTTGTTCAGTGAATAGACCCTTTCAGCGAGAATGCCGGCGATGTCGAGTCCCAAAGACTCCGACATTTGTCTCATTTGCCTGACGATCAATGGTTGCTGGGAGGACATGCCCATCACCATACAGGGAGGCAGCGTTATTGATCTCTCGAGAGGAGCTCGGTGAACTATGATTCTGGCAGGCGACATAGGCGGCACCAACACAAGGCTCGCGCTCATTGATGCAAAGAATGGCGAGATGCGGATCATATTCGAACAGACCTTTCCAAGCCGCGAACGGACGAGCCTTGAAGCGGTGATTGGGGAGTTTCTCTCGCTTCACGGATGTGATCTCACCAGGGCTTCTTTCGGAATTGCCGGTCCCGTGCTGAACGGGCGTTGCGAAGCCACGAACCTCCCATGGGTGGTCGACTCTAAGACCGTGGCGAAGCAACTGCGCTTGAAGCGTGTGGGCCTGATCAACGATCTTGTGGCCAATGCGTACGGGATCGCCGCCCTCCAGCGCAAGGACTTCGTCACGCTGAACGAAGGCGCCCGGAACGCTGAAGGCAACAGGGCAATCATCTCGGCAGGCACGGGCCTCGGCGAGGCGGGTATGTACTGGGACGGGCAGGCACATCGTCCGTTCGCGTCGGAAGGTGGCCATGTGGACTTCGCCCCCCGCAATCACCTCGAAATGGAGCTTCTCAACTACTCGATGAAGCGATACCGTCGCGTGAGCTACGAACGCTTTGTCTCGGGACCCGGGCTCCAGCATGTGTACGAATTTCTGAGGGATACGGGGAAGGGTGAAGAGCCGGCCTGGCTTGCGGAACAGATGAGCCACGGCGACCCGGCTCCCATCATCTCTCAGCTCGCTCTAAACGGGAAAAGCCCGCTGTGCCTCCAGACCATCGAGCTCTTCGTGTCTCTCTACGGCGCTGAAGCGGGAAACCTGGCCCTCAAGGTGATGGCAACGGGCGGTGTGTACCTGGGAGGAGGCATTGCCCCGAAAATCATCTCGAAACTGAGAGAGGCCGCATTCATGAACAGTTTCACCGCAAAGGGCCGCATGAAGCCCCTGCTGCAGGATATACCCGTCAGGGTGATCATGAACCCCAAGACGGCCCTTCTCGGCGCTGCACGTCATGCTGCTTTCGAGCTATGAGAACAGGAGGCCTTGATCATGGTTTCGGCCGGACAATATCCGTTCGTGCTGAGGTATCGAAGCACGAACGAGGCCGTTCGCCCTTCGATACCTCAGGGCGAACGGGAATACATGGGGCGGTGGCCGAAACGATGATCAAGACCGAACAGGAGAAGGGTGGGCGGGCTGCTCTGAATCACCTTGTTGCCACTCTGGCTGGGTGCTTGCTCATCAGCAAATGTGGAATTCTCTCTTTGTGAGGAGGGACATATGAAAATTCTCACGGCGCCTCGGATGGAAAGGTGCATTGGCTGCCACTCCTGCTCTCTGGCCTGTGCGCGGCTCGTGCACAAGTTCCTCTCGTGGGACACGGCCGGAATCCGGATATCATCGTCCGGGGGCCTATCCACGGGATTCGAGGCCAGGACGTGTCTCGCCTGCCTGCCGGCCCCGTGTGCCGCAGCCTGCCCCACCGGAGCGTACTCGCAACGAAAAGCCGGAGGAGTCGTGGTGAAAAAGAGCCTCTGCATCAGGTGCGGAGAGTGTGCTCGGGCCTGCCCGGTGGACGCCGTCTTTCTCGATTCCGCGGGGGAGCCGTTTGTGTGTATCCATTGCGGGCGATGCGTCTCGTTCTGCCCGCACGACTGCCTGGAGCTGATGGAAGTGGGAGCCGGAGGAGCGGAAGACGGCGACGCTCGGGAGAGTGCATCATGATCAGGGACCATTTCAGAGTGCTCATCGTCGACCTTGCATCTGGACGGGGCGGTATAACCAACCTCGACGGCAGGGATACGGTTGCGGGCGGGAGCGGGCTCGCGACCATGCTCTTCGAGAAATACGGGCTTCCGGACAGTCCGTGGGACGACCCGGAACAGCCGCTCATCTTCGCCATAGGGCCGCTCACCGGTTACTACCCGCTCATGAGCAAGACCGTGTGCGCCTTCAAGTCTCCTTACCATGACCAGTACGCCGAGAGTCACGGGGGAGGACGCTCGGCACTCTCGCTACGGTTTGCGGACCTCGACGCACTGGTGATCCGAGGCAAGGCGCCCACGCCCTCCTGCCTGTCGGTTGGCTCGCGCCACCTGGACCTCAGGGACGTCCACTTCCTTTGGGGCATGGATCTTCTCAAAACCGGCAAGATGCTCCGGCGCATGTATAAAGGGACGGGGCATCGGAGCATTCTGCGGATCGGGCCGGCCGGCGAAAACCTCTCGGCAATGGCCTGCATCAATGTGGATACCTACCGCCATTTTGGAAGGCTCGGCGGCGGAGCGGTCATGGGTGCGAAGAACCTCAAGGGCATCGTGATCATTGGTGACGGCTCGTTTCCGCTCCCCGAGGGGAAAGAGTATCCCAAGCTCTTTGCGGAGGTGCACCGCAAGATGACGGGCACCGACATGATGGAAAAGTACCACAACTTCGGCACGCCCATCAACATGGCGATTCTGAACGGAATCCGTGCCCTGCCCATCCGGAACCTTCAGAAGACGAGCGATCCGGAAATAGAGGGAATCTCGGGTGAAACCTTTGCCCGGGACACCCTGCTGCGCAACGCCGCCTGCGCCGGCTGCCCGGTAGGGTGCATTCACCTCGGCTTTGTCCGGGAAAAGTTCATGGGGGAGAACCGTTACCTTTACCGGCAGGTCTCTTACGATCATGAACCGATCTTTGCCGCGGGCGCGATGCTCCATGTAACCAATGCCTTCTCGGTGCTGGCTCTCCTTGATACGGTTGAAAGGGAGGGGCTCGATATCATGTCCGCCGGTGTTGCCCTGGCGTGGGCCACCGAGGCCCTCGAAAAAGGAATCATCTCGACCAAAGAGACCATCGTCCCTCTGAGGTTCGGAGACGATACAGTCTACAGGGAAGCGTTTCACCACATGGGCGCCGCATCCAATGATTTCTACCGCCTTCTCGGGCAGGGGACCATGAAGGCCGCGGAGCACTACGGAGGAACCGATTTCGCCTGCGTGCTGGGCCAGGAGATGGCGGGCTATGCCACGGGTGAGGTCTTCTTTGTCTCCCAGGCCCTCGGCCTTCGGCATTCCCATCTGGATACGGGCGGCTACTCCTATGATCAGCAAGACAAGCAACCGGATGTGAACGGGGCAATCCGGTTTCTAATAGAAGATGAGCGCGCCAGAGTGCTCCTCACCTCCATGGTGAGCTGTCTGTTCGCCAGAGGTGTGTATGGAGAGCAGGTTATCTCCGAGTGCCTTCGCTCTCTCGGCTACGTCACCCTTGCGGACAGCCTCGGCCCTATTTCCCACACCATTCAGCAACTGAGATGGCGAGTACGCCTGCGCACGGGCTTCGACCCGGGCTCCGTCTCCATACCCAAGCGATTCCTCCAAGTCGAAAACTGGAAGGGAAAGATGGACGGGGCTTACCTTGACTCGCTCAAAAATGCCTACGCGGGGGCGCTACTGGCGCTCGGTCAGTCTGAGACCGAGGCCGGCGATTAGAGATACTTCAACTCATCTCTCATCCCTCATCAGCTCAATTGGCTTCCCCTCTTGTAACCCAATGGAGAAATTGATAAAGTTCACGCCGTCCCAGCTTGGCCGAAGGGAGCTCGGGGGCGGACAAATGAAGCGAACCCAGGGAAGGAAACGAGCGGTATGAAGATTGCCATCATTGGAACGGGATACGTGGGGCTGGTGAGCGGCGCCTGTTTTGCCGAGCTCGGCCACGAAGTGGCCTGCATCGATATTGACCAGGTGAAGATCGGTCGCCTCCAGAAAGGCGAAATTCCCATCTACGAGCCGGGCCTCGACACGTTGGTCCAGAAGAACATTCAGGCGGGGCGGCTGGTTTTCAGCACACAGTTCGATCCCGGAGTGGGCGAAGCCCAGGTGGTGTTTATCGCGGTGGGGACGCCCGCCTCGCGCCGGGGCGACGGATATGCCGACTTGAGCTACGTGTACGAGGCAGCCCGCCAGTTTGCGCCGTGCCTCAAGGATTATACGGTTATCGTCAACAAGAGCACCGTCCCCGTGGGTACGGCGCGCCAGGTGGCTCGGATCGTTTCCGAAGCCAACCCCCGGGCGTCCTTCGATGTGGCGAGCAATCCGGAATTCCTACGGGAAGGGGCGGCCATCAGGGATTTCATGCACCCCGACCGGGTGGTTCTGGGAGTGGATTCCGAGAAGGCCGAGGAGACACTGAAAGCGATCTATCGCCCGCTCTACCTCATCGAGACGCCGTTTGTCATCACCACCATCGAGACCGCCGAGCTGATCAAGTACGCGGCCAACGCCTTTCTGGCCACAAAAATCAGCTTCATCAACGAGCTCGCCAATCTTTGCGAGGAAATCGGGGCCGACGTTCAAGACGTGGCCAAGGGCATGGGTCTGGACGGGCGGATCGGGAGAAAGTTCCTCCATGCCGGGCCCGGATATGGAGGCTCGTGCTTCCCCAAAGACACCCACGCGCTGCTTCGAATCGCGCAGGAGCATGGCGTGGCCTGCCGCATCGTGGAGTCCGTCGTAGAGGTGAACGCGGCCCAGAAGGCGCGCATGGCCAGAAAGATCCGGCAGGCCCTGGGTGGAAACGAAGGGGGAAAGACCATCGCCGTTCTCGGGCTTTCGTTCAAACCGGAAACGGACGACATCCGGGATGCCCCCTCCATCACCATCATTTCCACCCTGCTGGAGCACGGGGCGATCGTGCGTGCCCATGATCCCCAGGCCATGCACGAAGCCGCAAAAGTGTTTCCCAAGGACGTGGTGTATTGCTCCGGCGCCTATGAGGCTTGTGAAGGCGCCGATGCGGTGGTGCTCATGACCGAGTGGAACGAATACCGCGCCCTCGACCTGGGGAGGATGGGGTCCCTGATGAAAGGGAGCGTATTCGTGGACCTGCGCAACGTCTACCGGGCCGACACGATGCGCGAGTACGGATTTAAATACTACAGCGTCGGCAGGGCCCCCGTTAGTTGATGGTGCGCATTTCCGGCTTAACATGCCCATAGAACGGTCCCGCGCTCGTGGAAGCGGCTGCGCATGCTCGTCAGGGTCTCCCCTATCGAGCTGCCGCTCCCCCGCGCGAGCTCCGTTCAGGGCTGATCATTGAGGTCGCCCCTTGAGAGCTCTCGCAATGGGATTCCTTGGGATACTCCTTGCCGTCCTCATGGTGACGCCGGCAAGATCTCCACTCCATGCACAGGATGGTGCCCAATCCCAATCTAGCAAGCTCCCCTCTCGCCAGGAAACGGACCCGCAAACCCGGAGCATCATCGAGCCGCAGCCCCCTTCTCCAAGCCCTCCCTCCCTCCAATGGAGAATCGCCAATACGTATCCCCACGACGCTGGGGCCTTTACGCAAGGCATGGTTTACGACGGCGGCTTCCTGTATGAGAGCACGGGATTGAACGGCGGATCGACGCTGCGGAAAGTCGAGCTGAAAACGGGCAAAGTGCTGAATATCTCCCGTCTGCCATACGATTGCTTCGGCGAAGGGCTGGCCCTGTGGCGCACCTCCCTGGTCCAGCTCACCTGGAGGTCGGGGAGGGCTTTCGTTTACGACAAGGAGACCTTCGCCAAACAGAAAGAGCACTCTTACAGAGGCGAAGGGTGGGGCATCACGGAAAACGGGACGTCGCTCATCATGAGCGACGGGACTTCGATTTTGCGATTCCTGAGCCCCGATACTTTTACCGAGGAGCGCAGGATCGAGGTTCGAGACCATGATGAGCCGGTCGCGAATCTCAATGAACTGGAATACGTCAAGGGCGAGATATTCGCCAACATCTGGAGGGAAGATCGGGTGGCCAGGGTCTCCCCCGAAACGGGCGAGGTCTTGGGCTGGATCGACTTCGGGCCTTTGAGAAATGAGCTGAGCCCGATGCAGCGCGTGGACGTGCTCAATGGCATGGCCTATGATCCGGAAAATGATCGACTGTACGTGACGGGAAAGCTGTGGCCGAAGCTTTTTGAAATCGAGCTGCGCCAACCGGCAGCCGGCCAACCTCGCTGAGCCGCCAATAAGCCGGATGCTCGCGGTAAAATCCAGCGGGATGATGCAGCGCTCGCCCGGAGCCAATCGTTTCTGAAGCGGCAAGCCTTCATCTTCACTGTACTTTGTGTTAACATAACCGCCGTCAATCAATTTGATTTATCCGAATCCAATCCACGTGACTTGGAAGAGACGAACCGTGAGCCGGCCGGTCTTGGGCTTTTCCCCTGCGGAAGAGAGCTTCATGAAGATGTCGAAGTCGGACTTCGAAAAAGAGGAGATGGTCGAAGAGACCTTATCCCTGCTCTCGGAATTCGAGAGAAGAAGAGAAAACCTGATCCCGATCCTTCAGAAAATCCAACATCGACACGCCTACCTCTCTCGGACTGCCCTGGGGCTGGTGGCCGATCATTTGGGGATCTCGATCTCGGAGGTCTTTGGGGTTGCCACGTTCTACAACCAGTTCCGGTTTCATCCGCCGGGAAAACATCAAATCAAGGTTTGCATGGGCACGGCCTGCCACGTGGTGGGTGGCGACATCATTCTGGAGAATTTCGAGCGAAAGCTCGGAATCAAGAATGGAGAGACGACCCCCGACGGGGAGTTCAGCATCGAGAGCGTCGCGTGCGTGGGATGTTGCGCCCTGGCTCCGGTAGCGGTCGTGGACGAGAAGACGGAAAGCCATATGGCGCCCAGCAAGGTCGAGGGGCTGCTTCTGGGCTTCGAGATCGAAAAAGAGCGTGAGGAAAGAGATGCCGAGGCCAAGGGAAACTGAAGCCCGCCGTGCGAGCTCCCCGTCGCTGAAAGAAATGAGACAAAGTGAGCCCGATCAAGGAAGAAGAATTGAAGACGCGTTTTGAAGCGATCCTTCAAGAAGCCCGAAAACGCCGCACGGAAAGAAAAGAGGGAGCAATCCCCAATATTTACATCGGCATGGCCACCTGCGGGCTGGCGTCCGGCGCCGAAGCCACCAGAGCGGCTTTTGAGGAAACGCTCTCGGAAAGGTCCATCGAGGCGCACATCATCCCCGTGGGCTGTCTCGGCCATTGCTACGCGGAGCCCCTCGTGGTGATCGAGAACCCCGGATTTCCGCCCATATACTATCACAACGTGACTCCGGGCAAGGCTCGTGCCCTGGTGAGGAATTTTCTCGAGGAAGGAGACCCCCTCTTTGAATTCGTGCTGGGGGCCACGGAAGAAAACGATCTGATCCCGACCGTCATGGATTTTCCTCGATTCCATCTCGAAAAACGAGTGGTCATGGAGAAATGCGGGATCATCGATCCCGAGGACATCCACCAGTACGTGGCTGAAGGGGGATATGAGAGCCTGGTCAAGGCGCTTCGCATGCCTCCATCGGAAGTCGTGAAGGAGGTCGTTGAATCCGGGCTCAGGGGCAGAGGAGGCGCGGGCTTTCCGACCGGCAAGAAATGGGAGCTGGCCGGAAAAGCGGCGGGGGAGGAGAAGACCGTCATCTGCAACGGAGACGAGGGCGACCCGGGCGCCTACATGGATCGAACCATTCTGGAGAGCAATCCCCATCAGGTGCTGGAGGGGATGGCCATCTGCGCTTATGCCGTCGGGGCGAGGCGCGCATTGGTCTACGTCAGGTCGGAATATCCCCTTGCGGTCAAAATGATGACCAAAGCCATCGAGCAGGCCCGCGACGCCGGGCTCCTGGGAAACGACATACTGGGAACGGGGTTCAGCCTGGATGTTTCTGTCTTCCAGGGCTCCGGCGCCTTCGTGTGCGGCGAGGAAACCGCTCTCATACAATCCGTGGAAGGAAAGAGGGGGATGCCCCAATTTCGGCCGCCCTACCCCGTGGAGCAAGGGCTGTGGGACCATCCGACCGTCATAAACAACGTGAAGACCCTCGCTGCCGTGCCGGCCATCCTCGATAAAGGAGGCAGATGGTACAGGGAAATCGGCACCGAGGGAAGCCCCGGCACCGCCATCTTCTCGGTCGTGGGAAAGGTCGTCCACCCGGGTCTCGTGGAAATACCCATGGGAACCACGCTGCGGGCCCTCATCTTCGACATATGCGGTGGGATACCCAAAGGGAAGAAATTCAAGGCAGTGCAAATAGGCGGCCCTTCGGGAGGATGCCTGCCCGAGAGTTTTCTGTACACTCCCGTGGACTTCGACTCCCTCACTCGCGCCGGGGCCATGATGGGCTCCGGCGGCATGGTGGTGATGGACGAAGAGAGCTGCATGGTCAACGTGGCCAGGTATTTTTTGGATTTCACTCAGAAGGAGTCCTGCGGGAAGTGCACTTTTTGCCGCATAGGCACTCGGCACCTCCTGAACGTTCTGGATCGCCTGACCAGGGGAGAGGGAAAAGAAGAGGACCTGGAATTGCTCGAGGTCCTGAGCGAGGACATCAAGAACGGCTCCCTTTGCGGGCTGGGCAAGACCGCGCCCAACCCGGTGCTGACGTCACTCAGATATTTTCGGGACGAATACGAGGCGCACGTAAGGGATAAGTGCTGCCCGGCCAAAATGTGCCGCCCGCTCACCGCGTTCTACATCGACCTGGAAAAATGCGCCCGCGGCTGCGACGCGTGCGTGGGGTGCTGTCCGGTGGAGGCCATTTTCACCACCAAGGGCAGAAAGAAGGCCGTGGACCAGTCCCTGTGCGTCAAATGCGGGGAATGCGTGGCCGCCTGCCCCGCCGAGTACGACGCGGTGAAGAGGGTATCCCCTCCGGAGCTGGCCCCGGTGATCGAACGGCCACGGGAATGAGATATCATGATTAGCCTGATTGTAGACGGAAAAAAGATCGAGGCGAAGGAAGGGACGAGCCTGCTCGAGGCGTGTTTGGACGGCGGCGTCTACATCCCGAATCTTTGCTTCATGAAGGGCATGAAGGAGCCTCCCGCCTCCTGTCGATTGTGCTTCGTGGACATCGAGGGGAAAAACAAGCCGGTGGCTTCGTGCAAGGTCGAGCCCGGGGAAGGCATGGTCGTGAGAACCGATACCGAGCCCGTGAGGAGGCTGCAGCGCACGGCCCTTCGACTGCTCCTTTCGGCCCATGAGGCGGACTGCCGAAACTGCCCCTCCAACAAGAAGTGTGAGCTGCAGCGGATGGTCAGGCTGCTGGGAGTCCGCCTGAGACCAAGGCGGTTCGAGCATCTCGGCCGTGAATTGCCCGAAGTCCAGGACCATCCCCTTTTTGAAATCCTTCCTTCCCGATGCGTTCTATGCGGGAAATGCGTCCATGTGTGCCGCAAGCGCCACGGCGTCTCCCTGCTGACCTTCGCCCGGCGAGGGTTCAATACCGTGGTGAGCGCTTTCGGCCAGGGCGGCCCCGCCGACTACTCGTGCAGGGAGTGTCTTGCCTGTGTTGAAGTCTGTCCCGTGAGCGCCATCCTGCTGAAGGACACCCCCCTCGTCATGGACACTTGAAAAAATTTAAAGATATTTTTTCCTCTGTCCGATAAGATTGATGTATGGGTATTTCTATCCCCGCGATTCAAGGCGGTCATGATGACCTGCACCAGCTTGTGCTCCCCCAACACCCGGATGGCGTCCTGCAGGGAGCTCACCTTGCTTCTTCGCCCGTAGAAGGACGATTGGCTCAAGGCCAGCACTCGCGCCGCGATGGCTTGGTCGTACTTTATGACCGCCTCGATCTCCTTGATGGGAGCCATTTTTCGAATCAGAGGCATCACCTTCCAGACCACGTCCGAAAACGGCGGCAGCCTCTCCGCCATGGCCAGGATGTCTTTCAATAAGAGCTCATAATGAAGCGCTCTTATTTCATGTTCGTTGAGCTCCCTGATCATCGCTAACTCCTCGCGGATGTCGTCTCGGGACGACGTAAGTTCAAGGCTCCATTGGTGAGAGGAGGTGTGCCCGATAGTGGTTACCGGGGCCACTTTCCCGTGGCTCGGCCGATTTCGGCATTGGACGCCGGATGAGGGACTGTCGGGAGCGCGGAAAACCATGCAAAACGAGAAACCGGCGAACGGAGGAGGGATGTTGCTCGTTGCTTGCTGATTTCATTTGCCCGGCAGCCCGGCAGCCATATCCCTCAAGGGACTTAGGC
>Ga0351856_1069_pt1 | contig 21013 bp, 16 predicted proteins | sample BONcelHFGM3001D8_FD_206798 | JGI IMG/M metagenome (GOLD analysis project Ga0351856, IMG submission 206798) | Enriched cells from coal bed in the Powder River Basin, Montana, United States - BONCAT cells FGM rep2 HSBNCT.FGM.300.1.D8 ... | reverse complement strand
GGAAACGCTGGCTCAGGAATTTCGGGAGCATGCTACTGGGAAAAAAGGCGGTTCTCAGGTGTTTATTACAACGCACCAACCCTATTTTGTCGATGCCTTGGAGCCTGACGAAGTATGGGTCCTAGAAAAGGGTAGTGACGGTTTTTCGACCATCAGAAGAGCAAGCGATAACCCCATCGTAATAAACATGGTCAAGGAGGGCCTTCTGTTGGGGGGGCTTTGGTACAGCGACTATCTGGATGCGAGGTGAGCCGATGCATTTTGAGATACTCGTTGAAGACCAGTCCGGCAAGAAGGCCTTGGAGGTTCTGGTTCCTAAGATCATCGGCAGCGAGCATACCTTCAGCATCCATTCTTACAAAGGCGTGGGACGGATTCCCAAGCACTTGAGGGATATTGATGATGCCGGCAAACGCATCTTGCTCGATAACTTGCCCAAGCTATTGAAGGGATATGGAAGAACCTTCGCCGGGTATTCCGAAACCTTCCAAGCAGCGGTGATCTTGGTTTGCGATCTTGATGACAAGTGTCTGAAGGAATTTCGCCACAGTCTCCTTGCGATTCTAAATGCTTGTAATCCGAGGCCCACCACTGGCCTCTGCATTGCGGTCGAGGAAGGTGAGGCCTGGTTTTTCGGCGATATGAACGCGATCAAAAGCGCTTATCCCAAGGCCAAGGATACCGTTCTCAGCTCGTATGTGAATGACAGCATTTGCGACACTTGGGAGAAACTGGCCGACGCCGTCTATCCAGGTGGAGCTCAGCGATTGTCAAAACAAGGATGGCAAACGGTCGGCAGGGAAAAATCAAAATGGGCAGCAGAAATATCACAGCACATGGACGTGCAGAACAATAGATCGCCAAGCTTCTGCTACTTTCGAGATAAACTTATACAGTTGGCTGGAGTGTCTTGCAGTTTCAGGACTGAGGGATGAGTGCTGAGGACTGAGTATGGGAAAGATTGAGAGATTCGAGGATTTGATTGCATGGCAGAAGGCACGGGAATTAACGCGAGCCATTTATGAAGCAACGCGGCAAGGCGCGTTCTCCAAGGACTACGGTTTGAGTGGGCAGATTCAGCGGGCAGCTGTTTCGATCATGTCGAACATTGCGGAAGGGTTTGAGCGTGGTGGGCGTGGTGAGTTTCATCAGTTTCTCTCCACCGCCAAAGCATCCTGCGCCGAGGTACGTTCTCAATTGTACGTTGCGCTTGATGTCGGCTATCTGGGCAGGACGATGTTCGACCGGCTCATGGAACAGGGTGAGGAAGTGGGGCGTATTATTGGTGGACTTCGAGCATCCGTTCAAAGGCAGAAAGAGGATGGGGGGAAATGAACGATCCCTCTCAGTCCTCGGTCCACGAAGGAGAATGGGTTTATGTCCATTCCCATCAAGGAGTGGGGAAGGTCGTTGAGCGCTCTGACCTTTGGGGAAACATGTCCTTCCGGGTGTGGCTCCCTTCAACTGATTCAATCATCCGTGTACCTTCGACCCAGCTTTCTCCCACCCAGTCCTCAGTCCTCAGTCCTCATCACTTGCAGTACGTCGCCGCTGCTGCGCGGGTGGCCGACGCCCTGACCCAGGACGTTCTGCTCGCACCGATCGAGTCCACCGTCATTCCACTGCCGCATCAGCTCAGGGCACTTTCCCGAGCCATGGCCAACGACCGGGTGCGTTACCTGCTTGCAGACGAGGTCGGCCTGGGGAAGACCATCGAGGCTGGTCTTATCCAGCGAGAGCTCAAGCTCCGAGGCTTGGTCAAGAGGACGCTGGTCATCGCCCCGAAAGGCTTAGTAACCCAATGGGTGGCGGAAATGCGGCTGCACTTCAACGAGAACTTCAACCTGATTCTGCCCGAGGACCTTCGGACGCTACGACGCATATCCGCAGGACTGAGTGATGAGAGCTCAGGACTGAGTAAGCACGGAATTGCGCCAGACACTCAGTCCTCAGCACTCAGTCCTCATCCCTCAAACGCCTGGCAGATGTTTTCACAGGTGGTCGTGCCGATGGACTCGGTAAAACCCCTCGACAAACGGCGTGGATGGAGCGCGGCCCAAGTGGGCGAGTACAACCGCGAGAGGTTCGAGGACTTGATTTCCGCCGGCTGGGATCTGATCATCGTGGACGAAGCTCACCGTCTCGGTGGGAGCACCGACCAGGTAGCTCGTTTCAAGTTGGGTCAGGGACTCTCCGAGGCCGCCCCGTATTTCCTGCTGCTTTCAGCTACACCGCACCAGGGCAAGACCGATGCGTTTCACCGGCTGGTGTCCCTACTCGACGCACAGGAGTTTCCGGACCTCGACAGCGTCACCCGTGAGCGGGTCCAGCCGCATGTCATCCGCACCGAGAAGCGCCACGCAATTGATGCCGAGGGGAAGCCGTTGTTCAAGCCCAGGCGGACACAACTCGGTCCGGTTTCCTGGGAAGAGCGTCACCACGATCAGCAACTCCTCTATGACGCGGTCACCGAATACGTCCGTCTGGGCTACAACCAGGCCCTGCGGGAGAAGCGAAGCTATATTGGCTTCCTTATGATCCTGATGCAGCGTCTGGTGGTCTCCAGCACAAGCGCGATCCGGACTACGCTTGAAAGGCGACTGGAGGTGCTCGCCGCGCCCCAGGAGCAACTGACGCTGTTCCCGCTTGCCTCTGAGGAAGAATGGGCTGACCTAAACGGTCAGGAGCAGATCGAAATTTTACTTCGTACCCGGCTCAAAGCGCTCAAGAACGAGCGCGCCGAGGTCAAGTTACTGCTGGAAGCCGCAGCCCACTGCGAACAGAGTGGCCCGGATGCTAAAGCCGAGGCGCTGCTCGCTTGGCTATACCGCCTACAGTCCGAAGAGAGCGACCCGGAGCTAAAGGCACTGGTGTTCACTGAGTTCGTCCCCACTCAGGAGATGCTGCGGCTGTTCTTAGTCGAGCGTGGGTTCTCTGTGGTGTGCCTGAACGGTTCCATGGACATGGAAGAACGCAAACGGGTCCAAGAGGCCTTCGCGAAAGATGCCCGTATTCTCATCTCCACAGACGCCGGTGGGGAGGGTTTGAACCTCCAGTTCTGCCATGTGGTGATCAACTACGATATCCCCTGGAACCCAATGCGACTCGAACAGCGAATTGGGCGAGTGGACCGTATTGGCCAAGCCTATGCGGTTCGCGCTGTCAACCTCGTGTTCGAGGGCTCGGTCGAGCATCGGGTCCGTGAAGTCCTGGAGCAAAAGCTCGCCGTCATCTTCGAGGAATTCGGAATTGACAAGACCGGTGACGTCCTCGACTCGGCCCAAGCCGGCGGGATATTCGATGAAATGTATGTCGAAGCGATCCTCAACCCCCAAAATGTCGAAAACTCCGTGGAGAGCGTGGTCGCCCGTTTGCAGGAGCACGCCCGAGAGGCGCGCTCGACAGCCTCCGTGCTCGGCTCAACGGAAGATCTCGATCCCGGGGAAGCCCAACGACTGCTAACCCACCCCTTGCCCTATTGGGTCGAGCGCATGACGGTCAGCTACCTTAAGGCTCATGGCGGCCAAGCCGAGAGGAAAAGCCAAAGCTGGAATCTCACCTGGCCCGACGGCGAAACTTACGAGAACGTGGTCTTCACAGGCAGGGAAGCAGATAGATTTCCGGCCGCCCGGCACCTCACGCTGGAAGAGCCGAAGGTCCGAGGCCTGGCCATGCGGCTTCCCAGGTTTGCACCTGGTCAGCCAATCCCCATGGTATTAATCCCTGGTCTTTCGGGGGAAGTCCAGGGCGTTTGGTCCTTGTGGCGAATCGCCATTGCCAGTATGGAGTGGAACCGTCGAAGGATCATGCCTCTTTTCCTGACCGACGACGGCCTGGTCTACATGGCGACAGCCAGACACGTGTGGGACCAGCTTCTCACAGCGAAAACTCAGATCCGATCCATTCTTGACGCCGCGCTCTCACAGTCCATCTTCGGAAAACTGCAGAATGCTGCGGAGGAACACGGAAAGGGCATCTATGAGGCCCTTGTACAGGAGCACCTGGCCCGAATTGTACGCGAGCGAGAGAAGGCAGACTACGCCTTTGCGACACGGCGTAAGACCATCGAGCGGATCGGCCTGCCGCAGGTCAGTAACTATAGACTCAACCTTCTTATGCAGGAGGAACGGAGCTTCCAGGAACAGCTTGACCAAAAGACCCATGCCTATCCCGAAATGGTGCCGCTGCTCGTGATTCGGGTGGAGGGCGGTGGCCATGAGTAGCTGGCGCGATCAAATCCTCAAGGAGTTCACTCCGAAGGTCGCCCGACTCACCTTGGTGGCCGACCCGGATGGGCTTTTGCTCGAAGAAGGGATTCTCGAAGGTATCCGCGAACGTGGCTTCGAGCTGATCCCGTTCGAAGACCACATCGCATTCCGCTATGCCTACGAATCGAAGTTCCGCTCCCGCTGGGACCGGGGCGAGCAAACAGAGCTCGTGGTCGTATTGCGCTCCCAAGCCAGCGACCTCGGAGGGTTACCCTTCGATCTGCTTCAGGCCGGTCGAAGGCTTTCGTTCAATCTTGGCGACATCTTTCCGAACCTCAGCTATCCGGTCGTGGCCGCGCTGGATCGCGGAGACCTCGATGCCTTGTATGAAGCCCTCAGAAGGCATCTCCCCGGCCAGTTGGGCGACAACGCCACCAAAGAGCTCGTTCTCCGGCACGTCTTTGAAATAGCGCCCGAGCTGATCAAACAGCCATCGGATCTCTTGCGAGTGCTGTTGCGGCGTCATTACAGCGGTCAGCGCATCCCGAAGGCGCTGGATGTGCGGTTCATTCAACTCCTGCGTCAGAGCGCTCATTTCGACGACTGGCCGCTGGAGACATTGGTAGCGGATCGGGAAGCCTTCTTCACCTTCCTCCAGGAGAGATGGCCGATCTTCCTCGACCGCGAAGCAAGCAAGGGGACGGCCGGTGTTCGTGAAGGCGAGAAGCCTTATGGTCTGACGATTGAGGGACCTGTTGATCTGCCCTTCGATCACCATGACATTCGCGTCTATATCGACAACCTGTTCGTCGAGGGATTTCTCAATTCCATCCCGCACGATAATGCAGACGCCTTGTCCAAAACCTGGATTGGCATCGGCATTCAGACCGCTCCAATTGAGGATAGGTCCCGCCGGCTGGGCAAGCTCCTGGAAAGCCTGCAGGCATCCATTCCTGCCGACAATGCAAAGCACACGGAGTGGTTCCACTTTGCCCGTGGCTGGGCGGAGCTGAGTGTACTATTGAATGAGCAACCCGATACTAATGTCGTGACGTTGAACCAGCATGCTAAGGGCCTGCAGTCACAGGTGGACGTTGCTTTCTCCGGGTGGCTCTTGAAGCGATGCGCGGGCTTGGTCAACCTGCCACCGGTACCGCCGGTGATGCTGCATCACCTCCCGCGTTTTCTTGCCCGTCAGGTGTGCGACGACCGTCATGCGAAGATCGCAATGGTCGTGGTGGATGGTCTGGCCATGGATCAGTGGCTGGTAGTCCGCGCTGCGCTCACATCAAAGAAGCCAGGTTTTCGGTTCCGAGAGCAGGCTGTCTTTGCCTGGATTCCTTCACTCACCTCTGTTTCACGCCAGGCCGCCTTCGCGGGCAAGGCTCCCATCTTTTTCCCGGACAGCATCCAGACCACGGACAAGGAACCGGCACTCTGGTCCCAGTTCTGGGCGGATCACGGCTATACAACCAATCAGGTGGTGTACATCAAGGGGTTGGGTGACGGGAGCCTGGAATCCGTTTCGGAAGCGCTCTCTCATCCTCAGGCAAGGATTGCCGGTCTTGTAGTGGACAAGGTCGACAAGATCATGCACGGGATGGAAATGGGCACCGCCGGGATGCACAACCAGGTCGGCCAGTGGGCGAAACAGCCATATCTCAGCACCTTCCTCGATCTGCTTCTGGATCGGGGCTTCCGGATCTATCTGACCTCTGACCATGGCAACATCGAGGCGGAAGGTTGCGGCCGTCCGGCGGAAGGAGCTGTTGCGGACCTGCGCGGAGAGCGCGTCCGCGTCTATCCGGACATGACCCTCCGCAAGAAGGTGAAGGAAAGGTTCCCAACCTCGTTGGAATGGGACTCCATCGGTCTTCCGGAGGACTACCTTGCCCTTCTGGCTCCTCCCCGGCATGCCTTTGTCCAAGACAAGCAGCGCACCGTCAGTCACGGTGGCGTTTCGGTCGAAGAGCTCATCGTCCCCCTGGTCCAGATCGAGAGGAGGGGCGAATGACACGAAGGACAGACCAGATCGGATTCAGTCAGCGAGTGCGCCTGGAATGGCTTGAACGAACAGCCAATCTGGTCCTGGCGGGGAATGACAAGGTTGCGATCAATGATGCTCTGCTGGAACTTCTTAAGGACAAGGTGTCCGTGGGAGGGCAAGCCGAGCGCGGCAATCGCGAAAAAATCATCACAATTCTCCTGAAGACCTGGCTGACCGTTCCAAACGAGCTCGAGGCCCTACGCGATGACGGGTTGGATCTGCTCAAGTGTGCTCCTCGATCCGATCATCTGGCTATCCATTGGGGCATGGTGATGGCCGCCTATCCGTTCTGGTCGGGCGTGGCCACCCAGACCGGACGTCTTCTGAGACTTCAAGGTTCCGCAGCCGCGGCTCATGTTCAGCGACGGGTCCGCGAGCAGTACGGCGAGCGGGAGACTGTCTCCCGGGCAGCCCGCCGAGTTCTGCGCTCTTTCCTGGACTGGGGCGTACTTCAGGAGAGCGGGTCAAAGGGCATCTACGCCGCCGGGACAATTCTATCCATTGACGACCCCCGACTGGTCGCCTGGCTGACCGAAGCCGCCCTCCATGCCCGTGCCAATGGCTCGGCTCCGCTCCGAGACCTGCTTGACAGCCCGAGCTTCTTCCCTTTCCGGATCAAACCGATCCATGCCGAAAGGATCAAAGCTGCTTCCTCCAGGCTCGACATTCTTCGCCATGGGTTAGATGAGGACCTTGTCATGCTGGGGAAGCCGGAAGTGAATGAAGGGGCTGCAGGGAAATCACCAGTCAAAGCTACTAAATCAGGAAAAGCACATGGCAGACACTCATGATAGTCAACATACCCAAGTCACCCTTTCCAAGCTTTTGAGTGAGGTGGCCAGGTACCTTGCCCCCCTCACGCTTACCACGCGGCAGCTTATTTCATCATCGGGTAATTACTGTTACCCCAGTCATTGCGGACTTGATGTAAATACGCTTCTAAGGCATTAGAACGGAAAGTCCTCGTTGTCATCGACCTTCTCTTCGATCTTCTTCACCACCGGCTTCTTCGCGAGCTTGTGCACCGGGTTTCCGTCCACGTAGATCGCTTTGCAGGGCTTCGTGGGGCACGCGTGCTCGCATCCTCCGCAGCCGATGCAGTATTTCGGCTTCACTTCCGGGATCTTGAGCCGCTTGTTCACCGGATTCGGATAGGGCACCATGTCCACCGCCTTGGTCGGACAGTGCTCGGAGCACGCGCCGCAATCCGTGTTGTCCATATAGACCACGCAGTTCTCCTTGATGAACTTCGCGACGCCGACCTGCGTGAGTTTTTTGTCTTCCGCCGTCAGCGGTAGAAGGGCGCCGTCGGGCAAACGTTCATGCAGATCGTGCAGTCGTAATTGCAGTGGCCCGCGTGGAAACTCATCCGCGGCTGCATCATTCCGAGGAAGCAGGATTCGAGAAACGTTGGCACGAGCACGCGCGACGGGCAACCGCTCACGCAGAGATGGCGTGCCGTGCAGGTCGCGGTAAAATGCTCGATGCTCCCGGAGCCGGGCGGCGATACGGAGCTCATCACGCGCAGGGGAGTCGTCGTCGGCTTGCTGCGGCAGTGGCGCTGGAGCGGTTGCAGGCGTCTGGGGCTGAGTGGCCCCTCATTCCACAAATTTTGGGATTGCCTGTATCAGGTGTCGGGCATCAGGTGTCGGGCATGCAGCGTGAGCGATCCCGCTTGACGCATCAGCCATCACGCATCCAGCTTCACTCGTCTAAGCTTATTCTGAGCTCGTAGTCACCGCCTTCGGGACTCCTCGTGACGGCAAACCCGAGCTTTCGGCCCAAGGCGAGCATCGTCGTGTTTTGGGCGAGGACGATACCCCAGATGGTGCGGATTCCCCGCTCTTTTGCGATGTCGATGCAGCGCTCGAGCAGAACGGCCCCCACTCCTTTGCCGTGCCAGGGATCGCCCACGGCCACGGCAAACTCCGCTTTCGTGACGTCGGGATCGGACAAGAGCCTGACCACACCCAGCATTTTCTCCTCTTCGCCGTCCCGTTGGATCGCCACCATGACGATGTCGCGGTCGTAATCGATTTGGGTGAAGCGGGCGAGCATGTCGTGGGACAGCGTTCGAAGGGGTCTGAAAAACCGGTAGTAGATGCTCGTGGGAGACATGGTGTTGAACAGGCCCACCAGCAAGGGAGCATCCTCGGGCTTGATGGGACGGACGAGAACGGCCACGCCCCCCTTGGTGACGGTGTGCGATTCGTATTGGGCCGGATACGGGCTGATCGCCAGGTGCATGGGCGACGGGATTCGAGACGGCTCCACCACGATTCTTGCGTCCATTGCGATGGCGCGGTCCCGGTCGGTGATCATGGGATTGATGTCGAGCTCGGTGATTTCAGGAAAGTCGGTTACGAGCTGTGAGATCCGGATGAGTATTTCTTCCAGCAGGAGGAGATTGGCGGGCGGCTGATTGCGGTAGCCCCGGAGCAGTTGATAGACCCGAGTGAGCTCCATGAGGTTTCGGGCAAGGAGACGGTTCAGAGGAGGCAGTGCCAGAGCGCGGTCTTTCAGGACTTCGGTGAGCACTCCGCCCATGCCGAACAGGATCACCGGCCCGAAATCGGGGTCCCGCTTGCTTCCCAGGATGAGCTCGAACGGGGGCCGCTGGAGCATCGGCTGCACGGTGACCCCGGCGAGCCTGGCCTTCGGGTCGTAAGCCGCGGCGTTGGCCATCATGAGCCGGAAGCCCTCCTCCACTTCCCCTTCGGTTTTTCTGTCGAGCAATACTCCCCCGGCGTCGGACTTGTGGGTGATGTCCGGGGAATGGATCTTCATCGCCACCGGAAATCCCATCCCACGGGCCGCCTCGACGGCTTCCCGCGCGGATGAGGCCACCTGTGTCGGATTGACCGGAATGCCATAGGCAGCCAAGATGGACTTGGATGCATCTTCCGTCAGAATCCGGGCTCCGCGCTCGAGCCCCTCCGTGATAACCGACCGCGCGGCTTCCCGGTCGAACCGGAGGTCCTCGGGCAGGCATTGAGGAATCTGCTGCAGCATCTGCAGGTTGCGCACATAGGTATACATGTGCATGAAAGCCCTGACCGCACGCTCGGGGGTCTCGTAGGTGGGAATGGATGCTTCGTTGAACATCTTCCGCGCCTTTTCGACATCCGCCGCGCCCATCCAAACGGTGAACACCGAACGACGCTTACCGGCCAAGATGGGACAGAGGACCTCTGCCACCCGGTTGGGATCGGTTAGTGCCACGGGAGCCATCATGACGAGCAGGCTGTCTACCTCGGGCGCGGACATGCAGATTTCCACCACCGCGCGGAACCGCTCGGGAGAGGCATCACCGAGCATGTCCACGGGGTTGCTCCGGCTCCAGTACGGCGGGAGGACCTCGTTCAGCTTGCTCATGGTCTCCGGGCTCAAGGGAACCGGATCGAGGCCGTGGGCGGCCAGCGCGTCGGCAGCCATCACGCCGGGGCCGCCCGCGTTGGTGATGATGACCAGACCGGACCCGGCGGGCCGGGGTTGCTTGCACATGAGCTCGGCGCAGTCGAAGAGCTCGTCGATGGTGCCCACCCGCACGATGCCCGCGCGTTGGAAGGCCGCATCGTAGACGTCGTCCTCCCCCGCCAGCGCCCCCGTATGCGAAGCGGCGGCACGGGCACCGGCCTTGGATCTGCCGGACTTGAGCACGACGATGGGCTTCACACGGGAGACGGCCCGCGCCGCGCTCATGAACTTCCTGAAATTGGTCAGGCTTTCGATATAAAGGACAATGCTGCCGACCTCGGGGTCGTTGCCCAGATAATTGACGAGGTCCCCGAAGTCCACATCCAGCATGCCGCCGACGCTGACGAAGTAGCTGTACCCGATCCCCATCTTCAGGGAAAGGTCCAGAATGGCGGTACAAATGGCTCCGCTCTGGGATATGAAGGCGAGCTTTCCGGGAAGCGTCATGTGGCTGGCAAAGCTTGCGTTGAGCTTCGTCTCCGCGCAAACAACGCCGAGGCAGTTGGGCCCGATGAGGCGAATGGAGCTCCGGTCGGCCGCTTCCTTGATTCCGGCCTCCATTTCCTTCCCCTTCTCGCCGATCTCCTTGCCCCCCGCGGAAATCACGATGGCCCCGCCCGCGCCGACACCACCCGCCTGTTCCAGCAGCGAGGGGACGGTCTCAATGGGAGTGGCAATGACCACGAGATCGACCTGCCCGCCGACGGCCTCGAGGGAAGGATACGCTCGTAGTCCATGGATTTCCTTGTAGCGCGGGTTTACGGGGTGAATGACTCCCTGGTAGCCTCCCTCCCGCAGATTGTTCATCAGGGCACAGCCGATCGTCCCCTCTTTTTCGCTTGCACCCACGACAGCCACCGCGGCGGGCCGGAATATCTTGTCGAGATTATGAATGCTCACTGGCTCGGGCTCCTTTCAGGGTTTTGTTGATGTGGGACTGACAAGAGATGGATTGACAGGATACGGAGGGAGAGAATTCATGCCTCTGAGAGTTTGTCTACAAGCGTGTCTACAAAGGTCCAAGGCGCCGTCATTCCCGCGAAGGCGCGAAGACCCTTCAATCCCTGTCTCCGGAGGGGGCAGGCTTAGTGGGATTTACTAACAACGCAAAGGACTTCCATGAACTCACCCCGTCATTCCCGCATGCTTTTGGCGGGAATCCAGCCACACTGCTATCCCATCGTGGCGCGGGTCTGGATTCCCGCCAAAAGCATGCGGGAATGACGAAAACTGATACTTGGAGGCTTTTGGGACAACCCCTGGAGGATGTGACCTCGCTTGGCTCAATCACACCCGCCGCGCTCCAGGTGGCTCCTTCCCGAGGCTCCCGAGGGGAAACGAGCCACCGAGCCACTGGAGGCTTGGAACGAGCGAGCAATAGACGAAGCAACGGCTGCGGGGAAAGGCCCGTATTACTTTTCGCTCTTCAGCTTCTTGGATATGGCCACGCAGAAGGTGGTGCCGGCGCCCCGGGCCGGCTCCAGCCAGGCGCCGCCCCTGTGCCTTTCGGCTATTTCCTTTATGATGGCCAGCCCCAGCCCGGTTCCCTCCACGCCCTTTGAAGTCTCGCTTCTGTGATAAAGCTTGAAGAGCTTCTCCGCGTCCTCCTCCTTGACCGCGATGCCGTTGTCATTCACAAAAATGTAATGATATTCGCCGTTTTCCTTGACCTGGATGTCTATTTTGCTCAGATTTTCGCCGCCGTATTTCAGGGCGTTGTCAATAAGATTGCGGAGCACCCGGGTGATGGACATCCTGTCGGCCACAAGGACGGGCAGATCCTCGGCTTCGGACCACTCCACGCTCCGCTTGCTCAGTACTTCGGCAAACTCGTTTCGAATGGCCGCCGTGATCTCCTTCACATTGATCTTCTCGAAGTGCAGAGGGGCTTCCTTGGTCATGATGAACGTGTTGATGCGATCCACCAGATTCACGATTTGCTCCGAAGCCCTGAGGATCTGCCGGCAATATTCCTTGGCCGTGTCCCCGAGGAGGTCGCAGTGGCGCTCGTAGAGCCGCCGGGTGAGGCCGAATATACCCACGGCGGGGCTCTTGAGGTCGTGAGATATGGAATAGGCCAGAAATTCCGTGGCATCCTTCTGGGCTTTCAATTCCTTCACCCTCGTGTTGAGCTCCGCGTAGAGCCTGGCGTTGTTGACGGCGATGGCTATCTGGTTTCCGATGGAAATGAGCAGATCGATCTTATCCTGGTCTATGTCGATGACCTCTTCGGCGCCAAGGTTCATCACCCCCACAACGTTCCCGGCAGCCAATAGAGGGACGCAGATGACCACCTTGATCCCTTTTTTCAAAAGGAGCCGGCTCCTCTCCTCATCCTCCAGATCGGAGACATGCTGAGCAATGAAGGATTTAGTGCGCGCGGCCTTGCCCGAAAAGCCTTCCGAAATCAGGACCGTTTCCAGCCCTTCCGTGTCGACGCCTCTGTGGGCGGCCAGAGACAGGAATTCGCCGCTTTCGTCCATCAGGTAGATGCGCCCCACCTCCAGCTCGAAGAATTCCATGATCTTCGACAGAGCTTCCGGCAAGATCACCTTCAGATCCATGGACAAGGAAAGGAGGGTGCTCATATCGAGGAGCATTGACAGATGCTTGTTCCTCTGTTTCAGTGCGTCCTCGCTGACTCTGACCGACACAAATTTACTGTTGACCGGCATTGGCGTCGCTTCCCACCCCGCTCCGGCCACATACGGCCGTCGCGATATCGTTTAGCAGTTTGGCCCGATGCTCATTGTAGGCCGTGTCGTTGGACATCACCATGTCCAACTGGCGCGTATGGATGATCAGGTAGCCCAGTATTTTCAATCTTTCCTTCATGAAAGCTTCATCGTAGCCTTCCATGCGGGCGAAAACCCCGTCTTCCTTGATCTCCGCCCGGAAGCCGTATTCCTCGAGGATTCCGGCCACGAACTGGGCGCGCCTCAGCCTTCTCGAATAATCCGCGGCCCCGCCCTTGAACGTGAAGCTGATGTAGTTCTCGCCGGGACGTTCCCCCACCAGGGTCTCGATGGTGGAGAAATGGAAGCCGAACCGCGAATTGAGGCTGCAGAAGTTCTTCGAGACCATGAAGTAGTTCCGGCTCGTGTAGTGCGAAGGCATGGAAGGATCGAGGTCCGGATTGGTGGTCGCCTGGAGGAGAACGGACATGAAGCCCCTGGCATCGACCGGCGGCGGCCCCCCCCACGGCACGGCCACGATGCCTTCCCATAGCGCCAGCATGGGGATGCATACGATGTTGTCGAGGTGCACGAATCTGCCCGGCACATCTTCCCTAAAACCGTCATCCAGGTTTATGAACCACCATTGCATGGGCACGTCGTAGACCAACTGTTTGCTCGCGCGCTCCGAAAAGTGGTGCTCCTTGCCGAAGTTGAACATCTCCTTGACGGACTTCTCGTGGCAAAACCGGGTGATATCGTGAAGGGACCGGCAGTTCCCGGGCTTGAAATCCGATCCATCCGGGTCCAGCAAATTGAGCGGAATAACGAACCGGGACACTTCTTTGAGGATGTCGTAAACCGGGCTTCCCTCCATGAGGTTCTTCCTGCCCATGGACGAAGCGAGAAGCTCCTCGACACGCCCTTCGTAGATGCTCATTCCATCGGCATCCACGGTGACTTCCATCCCGTTGCTCAACGCTTCGCCGACACCGACCACGCCGAACAACGCCGGCACTCCGAACTCCCTGGCAACGTTTGCGAGGTGCCCGGCCACGCTCCCCTGCTCCGTGATCACCGCGGAAGCACGGCTCAGAAGGGCCGCCCAGCGCGGAAGCGCCTGGCTTGCCACCAGGACCGCGCCGTCGGGAAATAGAAGTGCATCGCTGTTCTTGCGCACCACGAAAACGGACCCGTGGGCGACCCCGGGACTGGCCGTGGCCCCGCCCCTAAGAATAATGGCGTCCTCGGCTATCCCGTTTTCGACGGCCTTCGCCGTGCTCGCTTCCACCGCTCTCTGCTGAAGCGGCCGGCTCTGGAGGATGTAGATCTCCCCCTCCTCGTCCACCGCCCATTCGATATCCTGCGGAGCTCCGTAATACTTTTCGATCTCCACGGCAATGCGGGCCAGCTCCAGGATCTGATCGTCCGTCAGGGACGGCAGCCTGCTCTTATCTCCCGTAACGTCCATCCGGCACACCCCTTCCTCGGGGTAGCAGACGAATTTGAATTCCTTGGTCTTCACGTCCTTTTTGGCAATGGCCATGGACGGCGATCTGGACACCACGAAGAGGTCGGAAGCCACGCTGCCGTCCACCACGGATTTGGGCAGCCCCCAGACCGAGCTCAAGTAGATCGAGTCGTCCCTTATATTCAGAGGATTGCGCGAATACATGACCCCGCCGGCCACCGCATTGACCATCACCATGCACCCCACGCACATGGCGATGTCCTCGTCGAGGATTCCCCGGTTCAGCCGGTAGGTAATGGCCTGTAGGTTGTATTTGCTCGCGACAATGTCTTTGTAGGCCTGGATGAGGTTGTCGGCGCTCACGTTGAGCTCCGAGCGATACTGGCCCGCAAAGGAAGTTCCCTCCACGTCCTCGCCCAGCGCGCTGCTTCGCATGGACACCTTCACCCCTTCGCCGTTCCGGCTCTCCAGCTCCCAGTAGGCCTCCAGTATGGCCCGCTCCAGGTCCGCCGGGACGCTGGAGTGGACGATCCGCTGCTGGATATCCGTGCTCAGGGCATAAAGCTGATCGATTTGATCCATGGAAGACGCCTGGAGCAACCGGTCGATTTCCGCTTGAAGGTCGTTATGCCGAAAAAACCTCTCGTAAGCGGATGCGGAAATGACGAAGCCGTTGGGGACCCGAAGGCGAAGCTTGTTCCGGACCTCCCCGACGTTGGCCATCTTGCTTCCGACCTGGTCGGTCAGATCCGTGCTCACGCTGTCGAAGGGAACGATGAGGTCGCCGCTCCTCGTCTCCCTTCTCTGAGACAGGACCCGGTTGATTTGATCCTGGATCTCCTTGAAGCTGTCGTACAAATCCGTGTATTTTCCCGCGGCGAGCTGATCCAGGTTTTGGATGATTCTGTAGACGTTGACGGAAGCCGCGGTGCAGTTGGACCGAACGAAGGACATGCCGAACGGGCGCCCCCCTCCCAACGCCTGCTCGATGTCGGCCATGATCTCGAGGGCTTTGTTGTTGGCGCTCAGGAGCAGCTTGAAGTTGTGGTAGCGCGCCTTGAAGGCGGCCCGCAGTCTCTCCACGTCGGAAGCGGAAAGCGCCTCCTCCTGCCTTCTCAACGTGAATTTCTTTATGAAATCCAGCAGCTTTGCCATGGCTCTCTCGAGATGACCTTTGAACCGCAAAGACGCAAAGAGCGCAAAGACGCTGTCCGTCTCCTCCCCTTGGCGTCCTTAGCGTCTTTGCGGTTCATTAAGTATATACCAATTTATCGGCACGCCGGGGCGGCCGTCACGCTCTCCTGCCGGCAATACCCCGCATGTCCGATATTTTCTGCTCATGCAGGTTCTTTTTCTGGTGGGCGTCCTGGACCTTGTAGAGGAGCTCGTCGATTTCCATCGGCTTCATGAGGTAGTCGAAGGCCCCAAGCTCCATCCCCTGGATGGCCACTTCCATGTTCGCATGGCCGGTCAGCATGATGACTTCCACCAGCGGGTGTTTGTCCTTGATCTGTCTGAGTGTTTCGATGCCGTCCATTCCGGGCATCTTGACGTCCAGAACGACCACATCGACCGGGACTTCCGTAAGCTTTTCCAGCGCCTCTTCGCCGCTTTGAACGCCGATGGCGTTCAACTTCCTCTTCCTGAGCCTCTTCACCAGGGTTTCCCGAAATTCGGATTCGTCATCCACCAGTAGGACGTTGAGCTCATCCAAAGCGATCACCTCCTCTCGACCCTGCATGCCGCCAGGATCTTTGCGACAAGCTCCTCCAGATCGCAGGGCTTGGTCAGATAGTCGAAGGCCCCGAATTGAATGCCTTCCCTCGCCGCCGTCTCCGAGCCATGGCCGGTCAGCATGATCACGGGCATGTGGGGGTCCATTATCTTGAATATCTTCAGGACCTCGATGCCGTCCATATCTTCCATCTTAAGGTCCAAGACCGCAACGTCAAACGTGTTGTTGCGCAGCACCTGGATTCCCGCGGAGCCGCTGAGAGCGGGGGTCACGTCAATGTTTCTCTTGGCCATTCTCTTGGCGAGAACACTCACGTATCCCTCCTCGTCATCCACGAGGAGAAGCCTTATCGTCCTTCCGGACTGTTTGTCTTCCCTGTTGGCCATGGAGCTCGTTTCCTACCCTAGTCGCCGCGTCGCAGGGTGATTTCCTTGATGCGGGCCTGGACGATTTTTTCTTCGTGGCCGGCCTTTTTCGCTTTGGCTTCCTTGACCTTCTCCATGAGCTTCTCGATGTCGCACGGCTTCATGAGGTAGTCGTGGGCGCCGAGCCTCATGCCTTCAATGGCCGATTCCACCGTCGCGTGGCCGGTCAGCATGACGACTTCCACCAGCGGGAATTCCTTCTTGATTTCCCTCAAGGTCTCGATGCCGTCCATGCCGGGCATCTTCACGTCCAGAATGACCACGTCCACCTTGGACTCTTTCGCCAGCCTGTCCAAAGCTTCCTGCCCACTGAAAGCGCTCTGAACCGCCAGATTCCTCTTGGTCAATCTCTTGGTCATGGTTTCCACGAAGGGCACTTCGTCATCCACGAGGAGTACTACTGCCGTGTTCATCGAAAAACCTCCCTCTAGAGTTGCTTCATCGCACTTTGCATTTGGGCCGCGCCCGCCGGCTCCTGAGCCGCCTCCGGGTTTTGCCGCCTCGAGCCGTTCTTCGGCAGCGGGAGATACACGTGAAATGTCGTACCCATCCCCACCGCGCTGTTCACACTGATATCTCCTCCCATCTTCTTCACGATGCCGTAACAGATGGAAAGGCCGAGTCCGGTTCCCTTCCCCACGGGCTTGGTCGTGAAGAACGGGTCGAACACCCTGGCCAGTATGGCTTTGGGTATACCCGGACCGTTGTCCGCCACGTCCACGATCACATGTTTGTTTTCCATTCTCGTGGTTATGTCGATGGTCCCGCCGCTGGTCCCTATGGCGTCGATGGCATTGTTGATGAGGTTGAGGAAGACCTGCTGGAGCTCCGAGGGCGACGCCTGGACCAAGGGCAATCCGTCCTCCAGGCTCTTGCCGATTCTCACGTTGCTGTACCGTGCCCTCTGTTCGGAAATGGACACGATTTCCTCTATGAGCTCATTCAGCTCGACTTCCCGAACGGTGGGGTCGGTCTTGCGGGCAAAGCTCAGAAGCTTGTGGGTGATTTCCTTGCACCGCGACCCTTGAGTCTTGATCTGCTTGAGGGCCCTCTCAAATTCCTCGAGGTTCCCACTGCGGGCAAGGTCCTCCTCTTCCAGCAAATCCTGTATCCAGCCGGCCTCCTCCACCATGATGGCCACCGGATTGTTGATCTCGTGGGCAATGCCCGCGGCGAGCTCTCCCACCGACGCGAGCTTGCCAGCCTCGATCACCTGCTCGTTCATCATCTCTTTTTCCTGGTCGGCCCGCTCGATGTGCTCAACCATTCTCCGCGAGAGGAAAAACGCCATGGAGACGATTCCGAGGCCGCCGATGAGGAAGATGAACAGCGCGAGGTTCCTGGCCCGTTGAAGGTCGGAGAAGGCGTCCGACGCCTCTTGGAGGTAGATCAGTATCCATTCGCCGCTTTTCAGGGGAGTCAGGACGTAGATGTATTCCTTTTCGCCGTATTCCACCTGTCCCGCAGCCACTTCCCGGGTCTCGGCGACGCTCGTTTCCTGGCCCATGTCGGCCGTCACGATGTAATCGGCGCCCACCTCGACGATCGTACTCTGCGGTCCTTCGTCGCCGAAGAGCCGCATGAGGCCGTCTTTGTCGGGAGTGGCCCCCAGACGGGGCTCCGTCTGAAATTCTCCCTGCCGGTTCATGATCAGGGCTGATCCGGTCTTACCCACGTGGATGCTTTCCACGAGGGAATTGAATGCCTCGAAGTCTATGGTGGCTCTGAGTATCCAGTCCTTGCCCCCCGAGCTCTCTTTCACCGAGACGATGAAGTGCGGCTGGCGGCGCAGTCCGAGAAAAACATCACTGATGTAATAGGGACGCGTGATGGCTTTCTTGAACCAGTCGGCCTCCGAGTAATTGGCCTTCTCGAGCTTGAAACCGCCCGCATAGGCGATCTGCACCCCCTGCTCGTTCACCACTCCGAGATCCACGAACACTCCTCCATAGGCATTCCTGAGCACGGCGAGCTTTCGTTCCAGAAACTTGTCGTCGCTCAATTGCTCCAGGGTGAAGGAGCTCGCCATGACACGGATGTAGGAGAGCTTCTCATTGAGAAAAATATTGATGTTCTGCTGATGCTTGAGCACGAGCTCTTTGAGATAGGCGCGCGTTTTCTCGTGGTATGAGGTCTCGAAGTGATACCCGATGATCCCCGAAAGCAAGATGAGCGGACTGAACGAAACCAGGATCATGATCAGGACCATGTTCCTCATCAGAGACCGGTAATAGTGCCTGTTTTCCATTTTCTCGTATCCCCGAGACCTTCCAGCACTTCTCGTTTGATCCCATCCGTCGTGAGCGGCGGTTCATTGATCGGAGCATACCCGCCACGTATCACCCATACCAGACAATCCGTATGACAGACAACCCGCAATTTGTGAATCCAGACCCGCGCCCGTCCAGGATTCCCGTGTGGCTGGATTCCGGCTGAAAGCATGCCGGAATGACGTGCGCGGTCCATTCCCGGCCACTCTCCTAGCTCGTCGTTCCCGCCCCTTCCCGTGGACCACGCGATTTGGGGAGCACAAACCGGTGCGGATAGAACCGCCGCAACATGTCTTCCACCGCAGCCTTCAAGAAGTCGGTGTTTTCACATTTCTCGACTATGGCCGCCGTATGCCTGCCATTGAGCCCGCTCATGGGCTCCGTCAAAAAGGAATGGATCACCACGGGCAATGGAGAAGCCCGTCCCTGGAGCTTCTCCAAGATGGTGAGCCCTCCCGAGAACGGTATATCCAGATCCAGAATCACGAGATCGGGAGGGTCATCCCCATCTATCATGCGCAACAATTCCCGGTCATCTTTAGCCACATGAATCCGATAGCCCTCCGCCATCAGCTCCCGCCGCAGGAATTCCCGCACATGTTTGTTCCGGTCAGCTATGATCAAGACAAATTCATCAGTCACTCTTCTCATCCTCAAATAACGTTCCCACCGCAATGAAGGCAACGGGCGTGCCAAAAGGGAAAACGAAGCGCAAATCGGCCAAATAGCGAAAAACTGAGGTAATTACTGATCGGCGAGATCGGGCTTCGCCGCAAGCCCGGACCAATGTCTGTCAGCATTCTTTACAGATTGTAAAGGGTTCTGGGGACATGGATTGATTCGAGAGACACGGGGACGCCGTGAGAGCAGATCCGTTTGCTTGAGCTTCAACTCAAATGGATGAGCCAACGGTTCGACCAGTGAGACATGCGTGCGGGGCTCGAGGCGAGCTCGGGTGCAGTTCAAGGCCGTTGGCTACGGCTTACGCTTGTACTCCACAGACGTGAAAGAGCTCGTAGCATAGCCCCTTGTGGGCGTTCTCACTGGTGCTCCCCGCAGACACCGCGCAAGATGTGCTCGCAACGGACGCCCACAAGGGGCTATGCTACGAGCTTACCAACAGTCGTGATTCTCTCTCGGCGAGCTCCCGCCCACGGCCACGCCTTGCGGTCGTTTTCACGCGCCTTGCGTGCCCGCTGACCAAGGCGTCGGGTCGAAACGGCTTGACCTCCGAGGCCTATCAAAATATTGTAACTGCCGATGACCCGGTCGGACGCGGATGCTTCCCCGTGGATGCGGTGGCGGATGGTCCATGTGCCGGGTCTTTTCCGCATGATTATAATGACGACGTGCATGGAGGCGGGCGCCAGCGCTGTTTCGGGATTGCATCCGCCAGGCCCGTTGTGCGCCCGCCGTCACACGGATACTGAAAACCTAGCCCTGCAAAGCCTGCATAAGAAGGAGGAAGTACATGGCAGACCAGACCGCAACCCCGCTCGCCGTTGCCTCCCTGGAGGGAATCCGACAGGAGCTGCAATTGGTGGAGCCAAAAGCCATTCAGACGGTTCCCGACCAAGATCCCGAGATCGAGGCAATGGCTCAGCAATTTGTGCAGAAGCTACTCACGTTCAGCCGAGATGACGTCGAGGCTCAGGAAAGGAACAAGGCAGCGGTGGAGACCATGGGGCTATCCACCCGTGAGAAAGCCGGCCAGCTCAGCCGCATGCTCGATGAGCCCATCCACGCCCTGGCCAAACGGGGAGAAGATGGAGGGCCGGTGGCCAATGCTCTGGTCGAGCTCAAAATGAACGTGGAGGAACTGGACCCGGCCCGGTTCGACCTGGATCCGGGATGGTTTTCACGCATGGTGGGATGGATTCCAGGAGCGGGAAAACCGCTGAAAAGATACTTCTCAAAATTTGAAAGCTCCAAGACGGTCATCAACGCTATTCTCAATTCCCTCCATGAAGGAAAGAAACAGCTCGGGAGAGACAACCTCGTTCTCATTGAAGACCAGAAGCGAATGCGCCAGATTACTCTCCAACTGGAGCAGGTCATCAGATTGGGACAGCTCATAGATCAAAAGCTGGAATACGCGCTGGAGCGAGACCTTGCCACCGATGAGCTCCGGAAGGAATTCGTTCGCTCGGAGCTCATATTTCCCCTGCGCCAGCGGCTCATCGACTTACAGCAGCAGCTCGCCGTCACTCAGCAGGGCGTGATGGCCATGGAGCTCATCATCCGCAACAACAAGGAATTGATGCGAGGCGTCGACCGGGCTGAGAACGTCACGGTCTATGCACTCCAGGTTGCCGTAACGGTGGCCCTGGCGCTGGCCCATCAAAAAGTCACCATCGACAAAATCGAAGCCATCAACAGGACCACCTCCGACCTCATTTCACATACCGCGGAGCAACTACGCACCCAGGGAGCCGCAATCCACAAACAGGCCTCCACCGCTCAACTGGACATGGAATCCTTGAGAACCGCGTTCGTCAACATTCAAGCCGCCATGGACGACATCAGCAGGTTCCGCAGGGAAGCATTGCCGCAAATGGCCAAAGTCATCCTGGAAATGGACCGCATGACCGCCGAGGCGGAGCAGTCCATCCGGAAGATGGAGGAAGGAGACCGGGCCGCCATCGCGGGCTTCTTGATCGACGTTGAAGCTCCCCGACCGTTGCCGTAGGCTTGAAATCGAAAAC
>Ga0351856_1062_pt2 | contig 22269 bp, 26 predicted proteins | sample BONcelHFGM3001D8_FD_206798 | JGI IMG/M metagenome (GOLD analysis project Ga0351856, IMG submission 206798) | Enriched cells from coal bed in the Powder River Basin, Montana, United States - BONCAT cells FGM rep2 HSBNCT.FGM.300.1.D8 ... | reverse complement strand
ATATTTTGAAACAGTCGGGGGCCAACACGGTATCGGTTGCTGATGCGGTCAGGGATCTGGTCGATACGCTTCAGTCAGAGATTCCACCGGGTGTTCGTCTGGAAATGGTCAGAGATGGCTCCCAGTATATCCGGGAGTCGGTTGAAGATGTGGAAACCACCATGGTCATCGGCGGTATTCTGACGGTTCTGATCGTGTTCTGCTTTCTGAATTCGTGGCGATCCACGGTGATTACGGGACTGACTCTGCCCATCAGCGTCATTTCGTCCTTTATCATCATGATGGCCCTGGGGTTTACACTCAACATCATGACCCTGATGGGGCTTTCTCTGGCCATCGGTCTTCTGATCGACGATGCCATTGTGGTTCGGGAAAACATTGTCCGCCACCTTCAGAAAGGAGAAGACCATCATACCGCATCCCTGGAAGGCACCCGGGAAATCGGTCTGGCAGTCATGGCCACCACCTTCACCATTGTGGCGGTGTTTATTCCGGTCGCCTATATGAAGGGTATAGTGGGTCGATTTTTTTATCAGTTCGGCATCACGGTGACGTTTGCGGTTCTGGTGTCGTTGTTTGTCTCGTTTACCCTGGACCCCATGCTGTCCTCCCGATGGGTGGATCCGGACATCGATGAACCGGACGGCCACTCACCTGGAGGCAGGCGACGAAACTGGCTGTATCGCCTGCTGGCGCGGTTCAACCGGTTTTTTGAATCCATTGCCCATCAGTATCAGGGTCTCATCACCTGGGCACTGCGGCATCGAAAAACGGTCATGCTGACCGGTATCGTCGCATTTGTCGGCGCGATCTGGATGGTCCCGCTACTGGGAAGCTCATTTTTTACCCCCTATGATCGGGCAGAGTTTCAGGTTTCTTTTACCGCTGATCCGGATGCCGGCCTGACAGAAACAGAAGGCAGAACCCGTGAAATCCTGGCCATGATGAAACAGATACCCGGAATCGCGCTGACGTTTGCCACGGTAGGCGGCGGGGATACCGGAACGGTTCGCGACGGGTCCATTTTTGTCAAACTGACACCCAAAAGCCAAAGAAACCAGTCTCAGGAAGCGATCGAGGCCCTGGTTCGAAAAGGCTTGGGAGGCATATCCGGAATCATCGCCTCGATCGGTGAAGTCGGCAACATGCATGGGACTGCGCCCATCAACATGAACATCAAGGGGGATGATCTGGATGAGTTGAAGCGGGTATCCGAATCCTATAAACAGATCATGTCCCGAATCCCGGGTGTTGTGGATGTGACGTCCAGTCTGGATCAGGATAAAACCGAAATCAGGCTGGTGGTCGATCGGGCAAGGGCTGTCGATGTGGGCCTTTCCACTTCTCAGATTGTTGAAACCATAGGACCTTTGATCGGCGGCCGGGCGGCCACAACCTATGAAGATACGGATGGAGACGCCTATGATGTCCGGGTCCGGCTTCCGGATATCGGGCGGCAGGATTCATTCCAGCTTGGCAGGATGATGCTGCTGGCGATCCGATCCGATGGCACCCGGATTCTGGTGCCACTTTCCGATGTGGTCCGCCTGGATCGGGACATCTCTCCGGCCAAGATTCAGCGACTGGATCTCAGACGCCGGGTCACGCTTTCGGCGAAAAATATCGATGTGTCACTGGGTGATGCGGTCAAGACCATTCAGGAAAAGACCGGATCGATAAGGCTGCCGCCGGGATATGTGATTTCCTGGAGCGGTGAAGCCGAGGACATGGTGGAAACGTTCCAATACATTTTTGAGGCACTGGCCCTTGCTGTTATCCTGATCTATCTGATCCTGGCCGCACAGTTCGAAAGCTTTATTGCACCGTTTGCCATCATGATCTCGCTTCCCCTGTCTCTGGTCGGTGTTGTGATCATGCTGTATTTTACCGGAGACACCCTCAACATCATGTCCCTGATCGGTTTGATCATGCTGATGGGTCTTGTCACCAAAAACGCCATTTTACTGGTGGATTATGCGCGGGTCCTTCAGGATCGGGGCCAGGATCGGTTTTCGGCGCTTGTGGCGTCTGGGAAAACCCGGTTAAGGCCCATTCTGATGACAACATTGGCCATGATTTTTGGCATGCTTCCCCTGGCCTTGGCCCTGGGGCCCGGGGCGGAGATGCGTGCCCCCATGGCACGGGCCGTCATCGGCGGACTGATCACATCAACCATGCTGACATTGGTCATGGTCCCGGTGGTTTATACCCTTCTGGAGGATGGATTGGCATGGATCGGCAGACGCAAGACCGTTAAGCCGGTTCATAGCGGAGGCGTCAACTGATATGAAACGATATCGATTCGGCATGATACTGTTGATTCTGGCCTGGGTTTTATCCAGTACACCCGTTCTGGCTGAGTTCCGGTTGATCACGCTTTCGGAATGTATGGATCTGACGGTTCAATACAGCCGGGAAATGCTTCTGGCTCAGGAAGGCATCAACCAGTCAAAAGGCCTGTATGTGGCGGAACGGTCTGCTGCACTTCCCCAACTGACAGCCAGTATGGGCATGATTCATGGACGGGATGAATCCATGGCCCTTTTTCCGGATGCACCGGTTGAAGGCAATCAGTATCAGGGAAACCTGAATCTGACCCAGGCATTGTTCACCTGGGGAAAAATCGGTGCGGCCATCAATGCGGCAAAATATGATGCGGCATCCGCAGAGCAGCAATACCGGCAGGCCAGACAGTTGGCCTTGCGGGAAGCGGCAACCCGGTTTTATGACCTGATTCTGACCATCGAGCTGGAAAAAGTGGCACAGGATAATGTGGCCCAGAAGCAGCGGCATCTGGATGAAACAAAGCGGAAACACCAGATGGGTGTGGCCACCGACTATGACGTTCTGGCCGCACAGGTGGCACTGGCCAATGCGCGGCCCGGCCTGACCCGTGCTGCCAATGACATACGATTGGCACGTGACCGATTGCGATATTACATGGGCGTAACCGATGACTTTGAGGCCACGGGAGTCCTGTCTCCGGTTATCGATTTTCCTGCGCCGCTTGAAGAAATTATCCAAAAAGCCATTGCCAGTCGTCCAGAAATGGCCTATGCAGATAGTCGGATCGGTGTTTTTAAAGAGCTTGCTACGGTTGCGGAAGCCGGAGACAAGCCACGAATTGATTTTGAAGGCAATCTGGGCTGGAAAAGTTTTGACAATATGAATTTCGACTATCCGGGCCAGTCCTGGAATGCCGGAATCTATTTTTCGATTCCGCTGTTTGACGGATTCAAGACCAAAGGTAGCTCAATTCAGGCCAGAAGCCGCCTTTCCGTGGCCGAAATCGAAAAGCAGAAATTGGCTGACACCATTTCCCTGGAAGCACGGGATGCGGTCAATCAGGCGCTTCAGGCCATTGAAATTGTCAGAGCGCTCGAAGCGACCCTGACTCAGGCCGAACGACTGCTGCAAATGGCAGAGGCGGGATATCGGGCCGGCGTCAAAACCAGGCTTGAAGTGGATGATGCGGAATTCAACCTCCAATCCGCCCGGTCGAATCTGGCCATTGCGAAAAGAGACACCATCGCGGCCCAGATTCAACTGCTCTGGATAAAAGGGGAGGATATCCAGGCAGCATTGGCAAAGGGTTGACTTGAAACCGACTCACCAAAGCAATAAATCGGTTTCCCTTTGTGCCTCTGTGCCTTCGCCACTTCGAACCTGAATAGTTATATTAAGCTTTATATCTATGAAAAAAGTTGTTAAAAAAGGCGAAACTTCAAAATGGTCATGACCATTTACCATTCAGGTGACGCCAGGTAAACCTGCCTTCCGGAAAAGGATACAATGGTTTTCAGTTCGGTTATCTTTCTGTTTCTCTTTCTGCCGGTGACGGTTGCGCTGGTTCTGATTTCCGGTAAAAAGCTCCATAATTACCTGCTATTGTTTGCCAGTCTTATTTTTTATGCCTGGGGCGAGGGTTTCTATGTTTTACTGATGCTTGTTTCGATATGCATCAACCATGCGGGTGGCCTTCTAATTGTCCGGTTTCATCCCCAGCGGCCATCCAGACTGATCCTGACGGGTGTGGTCATTCTGAATATTTGTCTTCTGGCAGCCTTCAAATATGGCAATTTTCTGGTTGACAACCTTAACCTATTCCTGAACGTTGTCTCTGTGCCCCAAATAACCCTCGATAAGGTCCATCTTCCCATCGGCATTTCCTTTTTTACCTTTCAGGCCATGTCCTATGTCATCGATGTGTACCGTAATCCATTCCTGGTTCAGAAAAAGATTTCCAGTCTGGCGCTTTATATCTCCTTGTTTCCCCAGTTGATTGCGGGTCCCATTGTCAGGTATCAGGATATTGCCAGCCAGATGGCAGACCGCCAGATGACATTACATGATTTTTCCAGAGGGTTTGAGCGGTTTATCTGGGGATTGGGGAAAAAAGTCCTGATCGCCAATCCCCTGGCCAACCGGGCGGACGAGATTTTTGCCATCGCATCCGGTGATTTGACCACCGGTTTGGCATGGTATGGGATTGTCTGCTATACGCTCCAGATTTTTTTTGATTTTTCCGGATATTCAGATATGGCCATCGGGCTGGGCCGGATGTTTGGGTTCCGGTTTCTGGAAAATTTTCAATACCCCTACATCTCCCAGTCCATTCAGGAATTCTGGAGGAGGTGGCATATTTCACTCTCCACCTGGTTTCGAGATTATCTCTATATCCCGCTGGGCGGAAACCGAAAGGGCCCTGCCAGGACCTATTTCAACCTGATGCTTGTTTTTTTTCTGTGCGGTCTCTGGCATGGTTCCAGTTGGACGTTTGTGATCTGGGGACTTTATCATGGCGTTTTTCTGGTTCTGGAAAGAACCGGATTTGGAAAAATGATCAGAAGGCTTTGGCGCCCCCTGCGTCACGTTTATGCGATGCTGATCGTCATGATCGGATGGGTGTTTTTTCGGGCGGATACCCTGAAAATCGCACTGGAATATCTGAAAACCATGGCTGGATTGGCATCAGGTGACGGTGTCATGCACTATTTTGCGCTTTACTGGGATAACAAGACCGCACTGGTCTGCCTGCTCGGAATTGCCTGCTCACCTCCCACCGGTCAATGGCTGGGTCGGCTCAGACATCATCTGGTCGTCCGCCGGTTTGAGGGGCGGGTATCATCGTATCTTGAGGGAGCAATGGAAACGGTTCAGGTTCTTTCCGCAGCCGCAATCCTGATGCTGTCCATCATGCAACTGGCGGTTGGCGCCTATAACCCATTTATATATTTCCGGTTTTAATGGATTGAACAATTGTGACACTCACCTTCAAGATAAATAAAATTGCCAATTGGTTTCTGATTATCGTTTTTGCGGGCGCTTGTTATTTGCCATTAATCAAGACAATTGTCACCCCGACAGCCGCCATTTCCGAAACCGAAAAAAGAAGACTGGCTAAAGCCCCGAATCTGGAACCGAACAGAGAAAGTATCGAATCGTTTCCCGGTCAGTTTGAGTTGTATTTCAAGGACCATTTTGGGTTCCGGGACCTGTTTGTTTTTCTGAACAGCTATGTCAGTGTCAAATGGCTTGGCGTTTCGCCACTGTCTTCGGTTATCCTTGGGAAAAACGGTTGGTTGTACTGGAACAAAAATCGTCTGAGTGATGATTTCCGCGGCGCCAACCCCATGACATCTCTTGAACTGGAACAATGGAAAAATTCGTTTGAAGACAAACAGGAATGGATGGCTTCCAAGGGAATAGCCTATATTGCGGGTATTGCGCCTGAAAAACAAACCATTTATCCGGAATTTCTTCCGGATCATCTCCAGAAACACAGAGGTATCACCCGGCTGATGCAACTGGAGACGTATCTTCTGAAAAATTCCACCTTCAGACTGATTGACTGGAAAACCCCGTTTCTTTCCGAAAGGGAAAATCATCAGATTTATTATAAGACCGATACGCACTGGAACTTCAGGGGAGGGCTTGCCGCCTACCAGGCAATGATGACAGATATATCCGCCCTCTTTCCGGGCATGGTTGCGAGATCCCGATCATTTTTTCACGAGCGGATCATTGCGGATCATGAAGGTGGCGATCTGGCTGTCATTATGGGATTACAGACCATTTTTCGTGAAGATCAGCCGATTTTTCAACCCCGGTTTTTATGCGGCAGACGCTGGAAGTATGACCTCCCGTTGGCTGCGCGCGGCAGCTATGCCATGGGATGCAAGACGGAAAAACTGAAAGCCGTGGTCTTCCGGGATTCCTATTTCAATTTCATCCTGCCTTTTCTGTCCGAGCATTTTGGAGAAATCATCTATATCTGGGAACAATACAATCATGAAATCGCCAGTCAACTGATACAGGCTATCGGGCCGGATATCGTCATCGAGGAAATCCTGGAACGGTTTCTGGGTTATGATGTTGTTGACAGAAATGGATTGAATCAAATTCAGGATGAACTGGCGGCAAGTCGATTCAACCGGTCACGGTTGGTCTATGCCAGATATGATCAGAAAAGCGGTATTCCATTTACGCCCGTAAATGACGTGATGACGGTTTCGAACCAATCCGGCCTGGTTTTCAAATCAACCGGCGAAGATCCCCAGCTCATGCTCCCGGACTGTATTCCGGATTCGGCCCGGTCTCTGTTTTTGAAAATTCGAATTACAAGTCCTTCAGATACTGTATTGCAGATTTTTTACAGAACCCGGGGCGAGACACGATTCATCGAAGCGCACAGTGTGAAAAAAGCAATGGAAAAAGGATATAACGAGTTGGTTCTGCAAATTCCTGCAACAGATTATGCCGGCCCTCTTCGGATTGATCCGGGCAAAACGCCGGGGAATTATATTCTACATTCCATGGAGATTCGCGGTATGGACTTCAACAATCAGCAACATGGCTGATCCATCATGCCGCCTTTTCGGCCAATGTCGAAATGACGATCACATCGGGGTGTCTTTACCGTGACAGACCAGCCACATTCGGAAATCAAATCACCTTGTTCAGCGCATACTCGATAATGCCTTCGGCGCCTGCCTTTAACAATTCGGGTATCAGATCCCGGACCACATTGTTTTGAACCACGGTTTCGACAGAAAACCAGGTTTTCTGATACAGGGGGGATACGGTCGGCGCATTCAGGCTGGGCAAGTGCGAAATGACCGCTTCCAGGCGTTCCTGGGGCACGTTCATTTTCAGACCAACAAGCTTTTCCCCCAGCAGTGCGCCTTTCAGAAGCAGCGCAATCTGTTCAATCTTGTTCCGTTTCGCCTGGTTTTTCCAGGCGTCATGGTTGGCAATCAACTGGGTGTTGGTCAGCATCAGTTCATGGATGATCCGCAGTCCATGCGCCTTGATGGTGCTGCCGGTTTCTGTCACCTCCACAATGGCATCGGCCAGACCGGAAACGACTTTGGCCTCTGTGGCGCCCCAGGAAAATTCGACCTGAACCGAAATACCCCGTTCGGCAAAATAATTTCGGGTAAACTGAACCAGTTCCGTGGCAATCTTCATTCCCTCAAGGTCTTCCGGCGTTCTGGCCGGTGAATCAAACGGAACCGCCAGAACCCACCTGGCCGGCCGCGCGCTGACCTTGGAATAGATCAGGTCGCTGACCACATGCACATCGGAATTGTTCTCCGCGATCCAGTCCTTACCGGTCAGACCGGCATCCAATGTACCGTTTTCCACATACCGTGACATTTCCTGTGCCCGGCAGATCGCGCATTCGATTTCATCATCATCGATTTCCGGAAAATAGCTTCTTCCGTTGACATCAATTTTCCATCCGGACCGTTTGAACAGTTCGACAGTCGCGTTTTGAAGGCTTCCCTTGGGAATTCCCAGTTTCAGAATTTTGGACATCAGCGATAAACCTCCTTGGGGTCGAACACGGGCGTTCCCATAATTTCAATACCCGAGTCGGTGATTTTTTGATAAAAACAACTTCGGTGTCCGGTATGGCAGGCTGCGCCGCCAATCTGTTCCACCTTCAGCAATACAGTATCGTTGTCGCAATCAATACGAATTTCCCGAACCCGTTGCACATTTCCGGATGTTTCCCCTTTTATCCACAATGTATTCCGGCTTCGGCTGTAATAAGTCGCTTTTCCGGTGGAAAGCGTCAATTTCCAGGCCTCTTCATTCATAAAGGCCAGCATCAGAACATCATGGGTCTGATAATCCTGAACAATTGCCGGAATCAGCCCGCCAAGCTTCTGAAAATCAAGTGTAATCATCAGGATTCCCTATGGTTGCAACAGATGGACAAATGAATTGGATGGTTGCATAATCAAGTCATCTTCAGTATTTTCAAGACAAAGGAATATCTAAAAGGCTTGTATTTTTATCATATGAACATATAATGTCAAAGTTTTTATAGACCATTTTTCTATTTTTTAGTTATTCACATCAGCGTCAAAGAAAATGTCACACACATATAAACAGCGAAGTCAAAAAAAAGAGTCCTTTTCTACACGCACAATCATCAAAGGTCTTCTGTGGACCGTTTTGGGCTTTTCACTGACGGCCTTTGCGTCGATCATTGTTTTTTATTATTATATCAGTGAGGATCTTCCAAAAATACAATCACTTGCTGACTATAATCCGCCTGCCATATCAACTGTCCATGCGGATGATATGACGGTTATTGCAGAATTTTACAAAGAAAGGCGCAAGGTCATTCCGCTGTCCGACATGCCCGATCTGTTGAAGAAAGCCTTTGTGGCGGCCGAGGATTCCCGTTTCTATTCCCATCAGGGGATCGACCTGATCAGCATTGTTCGGGCTTTTTTAAAAAATCTCGAAGCCGGAGAAATTGTTCAGGGGGGAAGTACCATTACCCAGCAAGTGACAAAATCGTTTCTGTTGACTCCGGAACGAAGCTTTATGCGGAAATTCAAAGAAGCCATTCTGGCATATCGAATCACCAAATCATTTTCAAAAGATGAAATTCTGTATTTATATCTGAATCAGATCTATCTGGGGCATGGCGCCTATGGCGTAGAAGCGGCTTCCGAAAATTATTTCGGGAAATCGGCCATTGATTTGAATCTGGCGGAGTGTGCCATTCTGGCCGGTCTTCCGCAGGCACCCAGCCGGTATTCCCCTTTCCGACACGCCGATAAGGCCAAACAGCGGCAAATGTATGTTTTAACCCGAATGATTGCGGAAGGATATATTACAGACGCCGATGCGGAGCAGGCTAACAGGCAGAGCCTGGATGTCAAGCCGAGGCGAAACCTGTTTATCGAGAAAATGCCATTTTATACCGAACATGTCAGACGATATCTCGAAGCCCGGTATGGACCGGATATTCTTTATACCGGCGGGCTCAAAATCCATACCGCAGTCAATATAACCATGCAGGAAGCAGCGCAGGAGGAAATTGACAGCGGTCTGAGAGAACTGGATAAACGACAGGGATACAGAGGGCCGGTCAAGCAGATTCGATTGGATGAAATCGAATCGTTTTCAACATCCATGCTGAAGGAGTTGGAGGATCAGTCATTTCTACCTGGCGTCATTCTGACAGGCGTCGTGACGGATGTGAATAACGGTCAGCAGGTTGCGATGGTCCGGGTTGGAAATATTTTGGGTGCCATTTCACTTTCCGATATGAAATGGGCCAGAAAACCCAATCCGGAAATCGGTTATCAGTCAGCGTCGGTCAAAAAAGTGGGAGATGTTCTGAAACCTGGAGATGTCGTTCTGGTTAAAGTCAAGGGGGCTCAGGCAAACGCATCAGACCGGTTTTCATTCAGCCTGGAACAGACGCCAAAGGTTCAGTCCGCGATTTTGTGTGTGGAAACAGGTACGGGTCAAGTCAAGACAATGGTGGGTGGACGGGATTTCAGGGACAGTCAGTTTAACCGGGCCATTCAGTCCCGAAGACAACCCGGGTCCGCATTCAAACCGCTTATTTATGCGGCAGCCATTGACAGGGGCTACACCCCGGCAACCATCATGCTTGATTCACCGATTGAGTTTCAGGATGATGAAACCGATCCAGTCTGGAAACCCAGAAATTATGACAGAAAGTTTTACGGCCGGGTTTTGTTTCGGCACGCACTTGAAAAGTCACTGAATGTCGTTACTGTCAAGATTCTTCAGGATATCGGAGTGGATTATGCCATCAATTATGCCAAAAAAATGGGGGTTTCATCACCGATAGAGAGAAATCTGTCCATTTCCCTGGGATCATCAGGGGTCTCGTTGCTGGAAATGGTAACGGCCTATTCGGTATTTGCCAATCAGGGCGAACTGATTCAGCCTGTTTTTATTACCCGGATTGAAGACAGAAATGGAAAGGTGTTGGAAGAAAACGCAATTCAAAAAGAAAGCGTCATGGATAAACGCACCGCCTATATCATGACCAGCCTTCTGGAGGGCGTCGTAAAAAATGGGACCGGCCGTCGGGTGCTGGCACTGAATCGGCCGGTTGCCGGGAAGACCGGAACAACCAGCAACTTGAATGATGCCTGGTTTATTGGATTCACCCCGCAATATGTTACAGGCGTCTGGATTGGCTTTGATGATGAAAATTCATTGGGAAAGGGAGAAACCGGTTCTGCAGCAGCAATTCCCATATGGTTGGGATATATGAAACGGATTCTGGCGGATAAGCCGGCGACCATATTCCCCGTGCCCGAGGGGATTGTATTTGTTAAAATCGATTCTGACACCGGAATGTTGAAGGGTCCGGACTCCACGCATGTGATTTTTGAATGTTTCAAGGAGGGAACCGCGCCGGTGGCAGTCGCATCGCCGCCCGATACACAATTGGCCCCGGAGCCCGGAGAGTTGTTCAAATCGGATATCTGAATGGATCAAGATCGTATGAAAAACAAGCTTCATATTTCCAAAAAAGTCACTGCGCTGCTGGTATATGGCAGACCTCCATTGATTTTTGGCGGATTATGCTGTGCCATAGCCGTCATGTGGACTCATAATCCCGTTCTGTATACCCTGGGAGTTGTGCTGCTGTTCACATCTATGGCATTTGATCTGGTGGACGGCTGGTTTGCCGCACGATTTGAGCCCCATCCCACCCTGGCACACCTGGCTGACCGCATCATGGACAAGGTGGTGTATGCCATGATTTTTCCGCTGGTGGCGGTCGGCATGATGTGGCGTCTGGTTTATATCACGCCGGATTACCACAAGACCGATCTGTTTCATGCCATCTTCATTCTGATTCTGTGCGTCATTGTTCTGATTCGGGACAGTTTTGCCCATTTTATCCGGGGGTTTACGGTAGGGCGGGGGCCAGAGCCGGAAAACAGTGAATTTACCCGGCTGCGCACAATTGTGGCTGCGCCGGTGGCTGCACTGCTCTATGCAACAGCCTTTTATATTCCGGAATGACCGCCATCAAAATTGTATTTCTGGATATCATGGCTGGGCAATCTGCCGCTGAAAGGTCTTTTTGTCATCGAAATCATTTTTCTGGTGATCAATCTCGGTTCAATAGCCGGCTACTGTCGAAAATATGGAACCGCCTTCTTAAATGAATTGTGTCTGGAGAATGACCGTCTCAGACGCCGGATTCTGTCTTTTTTCCCCAATGGTCTGACGGTCATGAATGCCATGATGGGTCTTCTATCCGTGTGGTTCGCCCATCAGGGCCGAATTCGTGAAGCCTACCTGCTGTTAATTGGAGCAGCCGTTTTCGATAAGCTGGATGGGGCCATGGCCAGAAAACTGGGACTTACAGAGCCGCTGGTGGGAGTTGACAAACCTCCCCGTTTCCTGCTGGGGAGCATTCTGGATGATATTTCGGATGGCATTAGCTTCTGCATTGTTCCAGCATGGATTTACTACATGATTCTGTCGGACGCCAGTGAGTCTGCCATTGCCGGTCTGCCTGTCGGTATCGTCGCATTGGTTTATGCCGTCGCGGGAATTGGGCGATTGATCTATTTTACCATCGACACGTCCCCCATTCCCGGTTTTTTCAAGGGTATGCCTTCGCCAGCCGGCGCGCTTCTGGTGGTCGCGCCGTTAATCATGTTCAGCCAGGCGTCTCAAGACGGCACGCAATCGATTGTTTTCTGGGGCTATTTATGCACCGGAATCATGATTCTGGCATCAATCGCCATGAATCTGTATCCGGTTCGCTATCTGCATCTGGGGCGTTTCATGGACCAGCGTACCTGGTTCAGACAAACCAGTATCATACTGCTTCTGGTAGCGGTATTCAGCCCCTACCTGGGTTACATCTGCTTTTTATATCTGATATTGTACCTTTTTTCGCCTATCGTGACCCGGCAGATGTTGCCTCCAACGCCATCCCAAAAAGATGGTTAACCGGCTACTCGACAAGTCTATAGTCGGCCGGAGGCATTGCCGAAACTCGCCAGCAGTTCGTAGGGCCGAAGACATTTCAGGGATGACTCGAAAGTATCCTTCCCAACCGAATCGTAGACCACCGGCACCCCTTCGCCCGACTTTACCCGGTAGGTCCGGCGGATGAGATACTGAACGGTCAGCCCCTTGAGCATCATCGGCTGCCCGACTGGCTGCGGATTGCCCCAGCCCCAGTTTCAAACCAACTTCCGTAGCCGGAAGGCCCAGCCCGGTCACCCAAATGGGCCAACACGCTTCTGGCTTTCACACGGTTCGGGTGCTTTCCAGGATTGAGCAAATCCTCACCGGAAAGGTTGAAAATATTCAGGACCCTTTCAGCCATCCTTTCATCTGTATGAGACATACCGGCTTTACAAAGTGACAACGACAGCAGGCGGGTCAAACAGCTTGATCCGTACATATTCAAAATGCATATACTGTCGGCCAACACCATCCTCTTGATGCGAATTTAATCATCGTCAACCAGTTCCTTGAACGATCCGCCGCCATTGCGAAGCTCTTCCACCGCTTCCATCAACCGATTGGCACCTTTCGGGTTTCGCATCAGATATGCGGTTTCCTCCATAGCTGATAGTCATCAAGCGAAATAATTACAACCGGTTTGCCGCGCTGACTGGTTACCACACCGGCATGCAATCGTCGTTGACCCGATGCATCACATCGGCAAAGTGCTGACGGGTATAACTATAGGTCAAGGTATCCACATGAACAAAAAAGCGCTTGACATGCTTAACATAGGATGTCAGCTATCATACGTCCCCTATCAGAACGAAATTCAATGAAAAGGTTTCAGAATGATTGTTAAATATATTGAGCGAGCAATGAGTAAAGCTGTTTACGACAAGTTGGACGATGGAACTTTTTCTGGAAAGATTCCTCAATGTCCTGGAGTAATTGCATTTGGTGTAACCCTTTATTTGTGTGAGCGGGAGCTAAAAGCATCTCTTGAAGGATGGCTTATCGTAAAGCTCAGGCATGGCGATAAATTGCCTGTATTCGGAAATATCAGTTTGAATAAAAGACGTTCATCCGGTTATGGTGAGGCCATTCATGGGTAAATGGAGCCCATGTAAGCGTAGAGATTTTATCAGAAAACTGCGAAAAATCGGTTTTTGTCGCCCTGAGCCCGGTGGCAACCACTACTATATGCGATATGAAGCATATACCCTGACACTGCCCAGCAATGATGAATATTCGATACCGCAGATCAAAATGCTTCTCAGAGAAATTGAAGATGGTATTGACAGAAAGTTGTCTTTGGATGAGTGGGAAAAATTATAAGTTTGTCGAAAAAGGAATTGCTTTGGGACGAAGACCGGAATTTCAGGGTGGTGGGCTTATTCGGAGTATGGGCGGGAAAAGTGCCGCTATATCTGAAATTCGAAGAGGCAATAAGGAAAAGAGTGATTCACGTGTTTTGGGAAGCGGCGGTTTCGTAAACCTGACACTGGAACAGTCTGTGAGAATACTGGAAAAAAAGTATCTTCCGAAAAGATCCATTGAAGAGTTGGGCTTGGTTCTAACTTCGCCCACTTGACATTAAGTGTCTAATTTTAATTGGTTCCGAGGTCGCATTGGATAATCCATATGAGTTAGAAGATAATCAAAAAGATCGTTCGGTTTTGCCTCAAAAAATCGTTCGGCAGATGTGGTGCCATCTCTCCTTTTGATGTAATAGTTATGTACGACTGTAAGCGCTTTTAATTGTTTTTGACCCAGCCGATGGATTCCTTGATGGCGGAGTGCTAATTGTGCATTCCTTCCTTCAACACAGGAACTTGATCTTTGAAAAAATTGAGCGCAATTTCTCGCCGCTTTATCCAGTTCCTCGATTTTTAAATCTGAACATTTGCCATCAGGACCGCCATGCCTGTCAACAATCGACAGCAGTTCCCTGGACTTTTGGAGAATGTCCGTTTTTCGGTCAACATCCCTCTCTTTATCTGCAACCTGTTTTAAATAATGACCCGGGATCAGGTAACTGTGCATCAAATGCTTGTCATTATCCGACAGGTGCAAATTACCCAGGCAAATATCAATCAGTTGAAAGTAGAAAGCGATGGTTGCCACCATGCTGTCCACAACACGCTGAGCTTTATGGACGTGCTTCTTGCACCGATCCGTAAGATTGGCTGTCGCCATGTGAATCCTGTCAAAACAGTCCGTCAAAAGGCCGGATACCATTTCTGAATCCTGTTTCTCGCCGGTTTTGATGTTGTACGGGTGGTAAACTTTTCCTATCTCGGCCTTTGCACTGCGTACAGTTTCGCAGTTTAACCGGGCTTGATCCAAAATTGATTCAGCCTGTTGTTCCTGTTCTTTGGCATGCTCAATTCTTTTTTCAAAGTTTGGCCTTCGTCCCTGGGGCCGCTTGTCAGCGCCATCGAATTCTTCTTTCTTCTGCACCATGAGTTGGGTTTGCTTGATTGTTTCATTGTATTCTTTTTCAGCTTTTTTGATATTGGACATCAATGCGCAGCAAGTACCTTTCCCAATTTCATAGCTGACGTGAAAACAGTCAGGCGAATGGTGAACATTCAGACCCTTAATGGCGTGGCTGATCAGGCTGCGCCCCTCATCACTGGCAACCTGGATGACCTTTACCGGAAATTTCTTTAGTACATCGTCAACAACCTCATTCCATGTTTTGGTCTCGCGGTTCATGGCATATTTTTCAACAAGGATAAAATTGGACACCGGCTCAATGCTGACAAGGCAGATTTCAGGGTGAAATGTCTCATCCTCGCAAAGTGTGATTGTTTTTACCGGCATTTGCCGAGCAAGCCTGTCATCCTCGGTTTTTCCGAACTGGATGATATGTTCATTGAGTTGTTCAGACACCCGGCGCTGAGACGAATAAGATGATCCAACAAACTGAGAAAGTCCTGCTCTCTCCAAAAAATCGCTGACATTGTGGATACTGGCGGTTCCAGCCTTTGTAAACGAAACATGAGCTGATGTCACCAGTCTGTGTAAAAAGGCAATGCCAACAGGGCTTTCAAAAAAATCGATTAGAGCAGGGTGTGCATCAATGCCGTTTTTTCTGGCGAGCCAGAAACGAAGCGTTGATCGAGGAACATCAGTCTTTTGTGCAAACCCGCGCTGGCTGATGGCTTGATCCCTCGTTTCAAAATCAGAAACGATTTTCGCCGTATCGATTCGCTTCCATTTATCTTTCCCAATTGCAACGCATGGTGATTCGATATAGGATGTATTCATGAGCTCGATCTGGTATTTGTTGTTGAAAATAAGTTGGTTGGTGCTTTCTTATTTTCTCGTATCAGATCGAGCTCCAAATGTCCCGAACTTTTTCACTTTTGAGATTTTTTTCGTTTATCCTTCTATTTGGGCGAAGTTAGAACCAAGCCCGAAGAGTTGATTGCTTGTGTTGCCAAGCAAACAGGTATTTCACAAGAATTGATTCTTTCGGATTATCGTCAACGCAAATTTGCTGATGCCAGAGCTTTGGTATCCTACTATGCTGTTGAGGAGACGGGACACACCATAGCAGATGTTGCACGATGTCTGAGGATGAAACACCCCAGTGTTTCTCATGCAATTAAAAGAGGTAAAGAATTGCTGTATAATCAAGAGACTGCGGCGGAAAGTAGAAAGTAATCTTCATTTTCTACCAACGTCCCAACGTAATCTGTTTATTACAAAACATGTGGGTCTGTGGCTGAAATAAAGAGCAGTAATTTTCCGAATTGCACGATAATAATATCCGAAATATCAGTTGATAATTTCCGATATACACGATAACTTGATGATATCATGCATGCCGACACTTTACTATATCCCAGATTGATTAAGACGCGTGTTATCGAGTCATTGGCCGACACGCCCGTTGTGTTGTTGGCAGGCCCCAGGCAGGCAGGTAAAACGACACTGGTCCGCCAACTGGCCGGACAGAATATGCGATATCTCACTTTAGATGACGAAGTGACGCTTTTAGCCGCCCGGGAAGATCCAGTGGGGATGGTGAGAGATTTGGACCGTGCGGTGATTGATGAGGTTCAGCGCGTTCCACAATTGCTGATGGCGATAAAGAAAAGTGTGGATGAAGATAGACGCCCGGGTCGATTTTTACTCACCGGCTCGGCAAATTTGATGATGATGCCCACAGTCGCCGACTCCCTGGCTGGACGGATGGAAACTTTAACGCTGTATCCGCTGTCCCTAAGTGAGATATATGGCGCATCGGATAACTGGCTGGATAGTGTCTTTGCCGGACAGTTTCCGAACACGACAAACCCCTTGGTGGGCCGTGACCTGGTGGATGCGGTTCTGCGGGGCGGCTACCCCGAAGCTGTATCCCGTGCCACAACACGCCGCCGTGCAGCTTGGGCACGTCAGTACATCACATCGCTCATCGAACGGGATGTACGTGATGTAGCCGGTATCGATAAGCTCAATCATCTGCCCCGTTTTTTGCGCGCGCTGGCACAGATGGCTGGCCAATTGTGCAACTACACGCAGTTGGGCGGACAGGTTGGGCTGGACGGAAAAACAGCATCCCGCTATATCGGTATTTTCGAGCAGATGTATCTACTGAAGCGCGTTGAAGTGTGGGCGCGTAACCGACTCAGCCGTTTGGTGAAAACGCCTAAAATCCAATTCATCGATTCAGGATTGCTTTCCACTTTGTTGGATATCACTGCTGATGTCGTTCAGCAAAATCGAAACCGATTCGGGCTGGTGCTGGAGAATTTCATTTATGCGGAAGTGCTCAAGCATGCCGCAACTGCCGATGGGATTTACCGACTGCACTACTACCGGGACCACGACCAGCTTGAGGTGGATGTAGTGATCGAAGACGCGGCAGGGCAGTTGGTGGGGGTGGAAATCAAAGCGGCCGCTACCATCCGGGAAAGCGATTTAAAAGGCCTGAAGCGATTGGCCAGTGTCGCCGGCGATGCTTTTAAATTGGGGGTAATTCTCTATGATGGCATTGAAAACATGCCGCTTGGTGATCGCTTCCGAGCAGTTCCGATTTCATCTCTGTGGGGTGAAATCGGGATTTAGAAGCATAAACCACGCAGATAATTTTCAAGATGTATTGCTTTTTCATCTGTGTCCATCCGTTGTTTCCGCAGTCATCTTGTCCGGTCTGGCGATGGCTCCGGCCTCATAAACATGACGACGGTAGTGCTGAAGACGGCTGGACGCGTCCATGTGGCCGAACTCGCTCAACCCGAAATCCAGTGACAGAAAATTGTCCTTGTTATCGGTCTGGACATGATAGGCCAGTGAACACCAGCGATAGTCTTCCGGCAGTTCCACCAAACCCGCCCGGATTGGATTCAGATCGATGTAGGCCAGGTAGTTGATCAGGGTTTCACCGTTTTCCACCAGCACGCTTTTGAAACGATCCCCCCAGAAGTATCCCCTCCGGTTATGCCGCTTATTGTAATAACGGGCCAGCTCCAGTTTGATCTCCCGTGTGAACTCCGAAACATTGCCCCATTTTTCTTTTCTTGATCCCATGACATCCGGCTCAAAGGATTCATGCCGATTTGATTCGGATCAGAAAACAATATAGGGTTCCAGCTCTTCTCGTCCGGGCATACCAACAAAAACATCGTAAGGAATGTCCAAATGAATGATCGGTTCAGGGATGGGTTTTTGCATTTCCAAAAAAACATCAAAAAAGCCTTCCCGTACAGATTCAAGTTCTTCCAATGCCTTTTCCGCTGTATGTCCGAACGCTTTACACCCTTTAAGCATGGGAATGAACGCGCAAATTCCCTCTGATACCTTTTCGATTTGGATAGGATAACTCAGTGACATATAGTAAGATTTATTCTTTATCATAAGATCTCTCCAATAATTCAACGGCCCGCAAAGCATCCTTCACCTGATACTCGGGCAAAGTATTTGGCTGCCTGGTCAGCACGACGATTCGATCCAAATCCACGTGATAGTAGACGTAGTGGCTGCTGCCACCTTTGGGTGGTCTTTCTGAAAACCCGGCCTCAGTCAATACCTTCTTTAATTCTTCAAAACGAACCGCTTTTGGATTATTTTTGATCCTGTTTATGATCTTTTCTTTCTTCATTGCCCAAATCGCTTTCTCATGCTCCCCATTTTCCTGACATTTCTCGATCAGTACTTTTTTAGCGACATCGTAATGCATTATAGACTTTCAGAAAATTAATTTCGCAAGGCAGCAGGGAGGGAATAGGCCTTTTTTCGGCCATTCCCGACCGATAACGCAGCGAAATTATTTTTCTGAATGTCTATAGCGATTTTTGAACCTTATAGCTGTGGTTTCACCGGGCACTGCTGAAGGCTTAGTTTTATACTGTTCTCTTTAAATATCCATCCGGCGCAAAGATAATCGATAGTTTGTGTTGGATACTTTTGTCAATCTCAAATTCGGAATGAGTTTTAAGATATGGATGAACCGCGATTTTTGGATTGTTGCCATCGCTCCGGGGGCGGTCCGTGAATATATCATCGGGCATGTTTTCAATAAGCGTTTCAAAAACCACACAATACCTCAACTCCTCAGCCGTACTCGCCTTCTTTTTTATCAGTGTCCATCTGTGTGCAAATTCTCATTTCAGTGGAAAGGGGGTACTCAGTCGTTTGAGCGAAAACACGCCGGTCAGGCCGGTGACCGGTTTGGGCGTTCTGCCGGATTTGGAGGGAAACAGATTCTGGAAGTGTTGGTATTGGGCCGCCACAAACGCTTTGCTGCCGATGATGCCGGTATCCGTGAAATACCGGATGGCGATACGGAATCGTTGAAGGAAACGCATATTTTCACGTACGTCCCCCAAAAATACACACATTTCCTCTATCGTATCCTCAAAACCCCGCTTCTACCCCAAGCTTGAGACCCATCCTCTGAAAAATAACACCCAACCTGCACAGCCTGGCACCATCCTCGGCTGAAAAGATGCTTGCCGGACTGCTTTTTTCGAATGAACCCTGGTAAGCAGGATCGTCGATTTGCATGGCCTTTGCCACATCCTGAAGTGCCAGAACCAACATTTCCTCAGAGCCTTCTTCAATGGCCGCGTTGATGTATTCAGCAGCCTCCGCCGGATTGCGCAGATCTTCGATCAGGCCATTTTCGTAGCTAACAGAAACGATCGTCATTTTCTCCTCCTAGTAAAATCTTGCCAGAGTTCCTTGGCTTTCTCAATATCTTTTTGCTGACTCTTCTTGGTACCCCCGCAAAGAAGAATAAGCACTAAATCGCTCTCCCGCCCGAAGTAAAGACGATATCCAGGGCCAACATCCATTTTCAGTTCATATACACCATTGCCAAGAAAACGACAGTCGCCAAGATTTCCAAATCGTAACCGATTGATTCTCATTCGAATTCTAGCGCGAATCCCCACATCTTTCAAGCCCAAAAGCCATTCTCGAAAGAGGCTTCTGCCGGTTTCATTAACATATTCTTTGATTTCTTTCTGCTTTATGTCCAATGGCCTACCTAAATTTTCCCATCCCCAATTTCCCCATATTCATCCATCCAACGCCCCAGGCATCATCCTATTCATCCCTGCCACAGGCACCCAGCCCCATCGCTTCCTTCATCCACTTCTAAAAAATCCAGGCAATTTACTTACGGACGTCCCCCAGGACGCACACGCTATCAAAGCGCAATCCCGTCTTGAGTGTTGCCAGGCAAAGTTGTTCGAAAAATAGGCTGAACGTTTTTCCACAATATTGAATCGTGGGCTGCATGCCACAGATCATAATTCTTTTGAAGGTTCAACCATAGATCGGGTGTTGTATCGAAAGCTCTTGACAGCCTCAAAGCCATGTCCGGCGTGACAGTCCCACGACCGTTCACAATTTTTGACAATGTTTTCCTCGAAACACCTAACGTAGAAGCCATGTTCTGAACGGTTATGGATAAAGGCTTCAAGTAATCTTCCTTCAAAATGTCGCCCGGATGCTTTGGCTGCCGTTTCATTTGAACCATATTCCGACTCCTCAGTGATAGTCGTCATAATCAACCATGAAAGCGTCTCCATCAACAAACGCAAAAATAACACGCCAATTTCCTGAAACCTTGACTGAGTATTGCTCCTTCCGTTCACCACCCAGTCCATGGAAATTTGACCCTGGATAATTCATATCTTTCAGACTATTTGCCGCATTGAGTCGGTCAAGAATCCTTTCCAGTTTCGAGCTATGCTCAGGCTTTATGCCTTTCTTGTCACTGGTATAGAAAAAACTCTCTAAACCTTTATGTCTGAATGATTTGATCATGAACAAATCGTAACCAATGGGGTTACATGTGTCAATTTATTATTTACGCGGGCAACACATACGAGCACTGCACATAGAAGTTTCGGCATCCTTTCAATTGGAAAGGTATCAGGCCGACTATTTTGACCAGGAAAGTTTGCGTACCCCCGCCCTTTTTTCCGCAAACCATTCGTGCAGATTCGTGGGTTAATGTTCTATTTGCCTGTCCCCATTCTCCCGTTCTATTAAAGTTAAACGGATTGATAAAGCCGGTTTTGAATAGTGAGAGCATCCCGCAATCCACGCAATCCACAGATTTCTTATGGCGGTCATTTGGGTAGCGAAAAGAGGTCGCTAAGATATGAAAACAGCCTTCCATGGTGTATTTATAATGTAAATACGACACGATAGCTTGGTCCGGCCCCGCCCCCAGTCAACACCCTCCAACCCAAGGTGGTTTAATCTTAAGTTAATAATTTAAGGATGTCTCCCAGGACCCGGTCGCCTGCCTTGATTGACGTAACCCCTTTCCCGACCGCTTCGACCACTCCGGCGCCCTCATTGCCGGCTGTTGTCGGTAGTGGCACCGTGTAAAGGCCGGTTCGCTGATAGATATCGATGAAATTCACCCCGATGGCCTGATGACGAAGACGCACGTCTCCCGGTCCGGGTTCGGGGACATCAACATCCATCCAGCGGAGAACCTCCGGACCTCCAAACTTCTTGAAGCAGATTGCTTTGCTCATGTCGCACCCCCTGTGTCAGAATTCTTGAATGTTCGAAGTCGAACCAGCATGCCTTACCGGCAAGTTCCGTCCTGCGATAACTCATGCCGCCAGAGCCAAGCGCCATTGTGCCATTTCATCTTCATATTCGCGTGCTGTCAGTGAAACAAAAGTATCCCGGCGTTCCAAATCAGTCACATATACCGGTCGACCGGAAACGGCCTCAAATCGCAGGATGGGGGATGCATCGTTTAGTACGATCAGATCGATATCGTCAAATGCCAATACCGTCTGCAGGCAGTTCCGGAGCTCGGCCAATTCATCCAGAAAAGGCTTCCTATCAAAAAGAACCCCGATATCGATATCCCCTCCGGCACGGACTGTTCCGCCCCGAGCAGATCCAAAAATCCAGACCGCCATGACATTTTTGTCCCGGGACATACACAACGGTAGGGGTTGAAAATCAATCTTCATGAATGGTCCGTTTGACATACGATAGAATTTCATTGCGAAAAGACTCGAAATCCACCAGCCGGCGATTTACCATATCCACCAGAATCTCCTTATCCACCTGTTCATACCGGTGTACAATAAAATTTCGAAATTGAACCATTTTGGAATACGCATCCAGATGTCCCAGAATCCCCAAAGCAATAACCCGGTCCACTGCATCCCTGCCGGTTATTGCTGGCGTTTGTCCCAACCGGGAAAGAATTCTCTGACATACATCAATCACAATTTCCACCAGAATTTGCAGGCTTCGCTCAACAGCCCTTGTCGTGCGCCAATCCTTTTCCAGATCCTGAACCGTCAGACACCCCAGTGACCGCAGCTCAGTCAATATAGTATCGAGATGTTGAAGTTTTTGGGCAATCACACCGTTGATCATTTGTTTTATCTCTCGTAACCGTTGCTTTTCAGATAGAAATTTTGGTTCGTTTCCGGTCGGAAATTATCGATTAAAGTCTATAGCATTCATAACCCGATATCGAGGCCATCTTTGTAATGC
>Ga0351856_1061_pt1 | contig 23398 bp, 18 predicted proteins | sample BONcelHFGM3001D8_FD_206798 | JGI IMG/M metagenome (GOLD analysis project Ga0351856, IMG submission 206798) | Enriched cells from coal bed in the Powder River Basin, Montana, United States - BONCAT cells FGM rep2 HSBNCT.FGM.300.1.D8 ... | reverse complement strand
GATTGAAGAGCGTGTTGAACTCTTCCGGGTTCAAGATCATGTCTCGAGCATTTGCGTTGCGCTTCAGCAGCTTCTTTACCCGCTTGAATACCTTCACCGTTTCTCCACTCACTATGTCGTTGTCGAAGGCCCTATTCACAACGGTCTTCGCGGCTGCAATTTCCTGGTCAACGTATGAATCAGAATATCCCGCAGCCTTCCGCGCCGCCTGGTAGTTGCCAAGCTCGGCCGGCTTTATCTGGCCCACTATCTTGTTCCCAAAATCGGCGTTGAAGCTTGCGAGATTGATCTTCAGCGTTGGATAGTATGATCGTGCTTTTACGTTCTGTAGTGCCAAATACCAGTCGGTGAGCTCCTGGAAGGTCATCTTCTCTTCAGGCACCTTCTGAAGAATCCGCGGGTTCTCGTACTTCTGAGCTTTGCGCTTGCCCTCGGCTGTTCGTGCTTCCTCGATGGAAAAACCCACCGCCTCCCGGCGCTGCTTCCCTCCGGGCAGGGTATAATTTATCCAGTACCTGACTCGGTTTGAGCGCTTCGCCTTGACCAAATCTTGACCACAATCACATTGCCGATTCTTCACGGCCTGTTTCTTATGGCATTGTGGGCATTCCGCCAAGATCGCCATAAAGCATCCCTCGTACTTTCTCCCTGAAAGAATCCCCAGGCAGCCGGGCAGGGTCCCCGGTTTTCGGTGATCAGCCTATCCCAGGGAAGCCACTCATTCCTTTGGTTCGGTCTCTTGTTCATGGGATTGGAATAGCTCCCCGCCCCCATGAGCCCGGTAGTATGCCTCCAGGTCAATACGGCTAATCCGGTATTCCTTTCCTAGCTTCCCCGCAATGAGCTTTCCCGCCTTGATGGCTCGCCGGATCGTATCCTTGTGGCAAGAAAGCAGTTCGGCCACCTCCTCAATGGTGTATGCCACCTTATCGCTCATAAACACCTCCTCCAGGGTGCTTTCCCATTGCGCTGCTAGTTCCTCTCTGGGTGTTTCCCGGTCAGTGATCTCCGGGTGCTCTCTTGCGATACGTGCAAGATTCGCCCGGCACTCACGAACGGTCGTGATGTCCACGGTCTTTTTCATGCAGCCAAGATCCTGTTGATTTGCGTTGCAGCAAAAGTGTTCCCGCTTCTCGTTCTGAACCCTTGACGCGCCAGCTCGATGGCGATATTACGCACCTCGGGCACTGAAGCCATGAGGCTGAGAGCCAAAGGAACATCTCGAGACATTGCGACTTTGGCCATGATGAGATCTTTGTCTTTATCTTCGGCAAGGATCGCGCTAAGTGCATGTTCCCACCCGTCGGCAGTCAAGACGTTAACTTGCGATGCGCCTTGCAGTACATGGTAGTTGGTAATCAAGACACCATTTCTGTTTATGAAAAAGCCAGTTCCCAAGCCGAGCGATTGGCCATTCTCATCATAGGTCCTAACTGTGACCACAGCCCGTTGGACCTTCTTGACCAAATCGGGCACGGTGTCTTCCACGTTAATCGTGCAAGAAAAGAGAACAAGACCCAAAATCACCGACCCTGAAAGAACATTCGTTCGGAAGTGATTAATGTTCCCTTTCGAAATGCTGAGCCCAGAAAACTTGTGCAGAATCCTTTTCATCTTGGCGCCTATGCAATGAATGAGTGCGCTCCGTCTGAAAGCTTAGAATGATCATTCTGCTATGTGTGATCACCAGATAGGCCAGAATTGGCAGCCAATAAATGTGCAGGTCTGACTATTGACAATAACTGGCATATTCGTTCCCACGCTTTCTCGATCTAACGGGGAACATCCTTGAAAGCCGATACCTTGGTTGATCGCCCGAGCCGTAGCACTCTTCATCAGAAGCAACCCCCTTATGGCATCCCCGTGCAGAAGTCGCAGGGATCGGAGAACTGGTTTTCACGCATGTCCGAGAGGAAACCCTTCTTCAGAACCGACGCCGGCCCCGGAGCCTCAGGGCCATAGTCAACTTCAATCATACAAACCAAATCCATTGAAGCAAACAGATTTCGCATAGTCAGCATGTAAAAAAAAGAGACCAGATTACCCGGTTCTCTCCCGCCGATTTGCCACCCTTTTCACCTTCGAAACTTCGAAACGCGCAGATTCTCTGGCCGTCATTAATAGGTAGCATTGAGATAGCTACGAATGACTCACGACAACAATCAACCTTTCTCTCCTCATTAGCGATTTCCAAAAGCCTTTCCCGGCGTGTGAACTATGATCTGGAACTATTGAACTGCCGGCGGTCCCATTCACAGCGCTATTGGTAATTCCTATGCTTGTTCGGAGTCAAATGGGTTAGACTTATGACCCTATTCCCGTTAAAATCCATCTTCCCAGGTCATGCGATGGCCTACATCATTGTACGGACGAATAGGGCCAGATTTATCGGGAGGTGGGGACGGAAAACCACGGGTCTTCACCGGGTTGCCTCAAGCAAATTGGTGGCCCGGATAGCTAGTTTATCCGAGTGAAAAGCATTCGGAGGACTATCTTCGGTAGCAGGGAGTTTGAGTTTTGCCCATTCGGAATCTCATGAATTGATTTCCAGAAATGCACACCCAAAAGGAGGATGTCATGAAAAGGACTTCGATATCAAAGACGGTTCTTGTCGCCATATCTCTTTTATTATTGGGGACTTCTACGGGCTATCCGCAAACGCAAGACCCGCTGCTGTCAAAGGCAGCCGCAATAAAAAAATATCTGGAGAAGATGGGGTACCAGGTGCTGGGGCGACCCAGCTATCACCGCTATGTGGAACTCGATTTCACAAAGCTATACTGTGCGGGGATCAGCGATTCCTGTAACGGGAATAATTACAATGCCCCTTACCTGACCGCCATCGTTCCTCCCTTGCCTGGGCAGGCGGACACGCCACTCCCCTTTCTGTTCCGCATCAGAAGAAATGAGGCGGTAGTGCTTATAGGACCAACTCCGCCCCCTTGTGATTACTACAGCTACGTCTGTTTTCTGTTCAACCGCCACGACGAAGGCTGGGGGCCGACTAACGCCCACAGGCTTTTTGCCAGTTTCGGGGACAATCTAAATCGCTTCGTCATCAAAACGGGAGGGACTGACTTCAATAAGGATATTGTTCTTGCCTTTACCAGTGACATGCTAACCGATAAGGCAATCCGCGCGGCGTCCGTGAGGGCTGGTTTCTCAAAGGAAGTACTGAACACCTACGTGATTCCCTCAGCTCTGCTCAAAACAAACAATGCCCTGGACGAGACTACGGATCAACTGGTCATCGGCCAACGGACAGCCTTATGGCGTGACGGTACCAGCGATGGAGGGGGGTATATTGAAAATCCCAAAGTAGTAGTTTTCCGCGTGACACCTCCCCACACTTTTCATTCTCCGTTCCGCACGCCCCGGGAAAGGGTGAGGGGTACGGGACGGACGGAATTCGACCTTCTCCCCGCTGTGGACAGACTCAAGAAAGCTATTCTGAAACGGTATTCCAATACTTCTGCTCAAGAACTCATTACCGCTCAATGGTCCGAGGTGAGCCCTCTTGCCCTGCAGAAGATGACCAATGCAGTAGGAGAAAGCAGCGATGCGGCCTACATGCTCACTAATCAGTTTTTTAAGCTTTCCAACGACCCCGATGATTTTCTCATCGTCTACGGAGTCAATCACCACAGAAGCAGGAAAGCAACCTACCACAACATTAACATATATCAAGCATACAAATACTGCGGCGTAGCATCGGCATTTGACCACTGTAACGGGAATTCGGAATGTACATCTTTTGAGGACAGCGCCCGAGAATACTTTTCCGGCGATTTCAAGGACTCTGATCAACTCTATGCCCTCAAGGTTGCCCGCAAATGTAACGGCGAGCCTTACTGCCTGGAAGTGCCCACCGGCGAATGTGGCCAGGGCACGGGACTGAATGAGGAACTGATGGTTGGTTTCCGCGCTTATGTAGAACCCAAGACCAGTGCCGGCCCCGCCTATACCGAGCTTATCCTTGACCGGGTGATCCATTTCACGCCCTCTCCCCCTTCACTGCACTTGGATTCAAACAATATTGAGGTCGACTATCCTGGGCCCGCCACCGTTTCCTTTAATGTATCAGCGACAAGCACTGTCAGCTGGGAAGTAAAAGTCGAATACCCGGATGATGTTTCCGGTGCGACCATAAAGCCGAACCAGGGAGTCATCAAGGGCGGGAACGGGACGGGTACGTTCATTCTGAAAGGAGATAATGCGGGCTCCTATCATCTGACGATTACGGTAAAGGACCAGCAGAGCCGATTTGCGAGCACAGAAGCGATAGTTACGCTTAAAAAGCCTTGAGAGGGAAAAAGGATCAGAAAAGACTTGTCCACGAATTTTGGCCGGAATCGTTTTACTCGATGGGGGAGGGCATCACACGTTCAGACCGTACTCGCCCCACGAGGAACTGGTGAGACAAGCGGGTGGCCGGGGGATTTTCTCCCCCGGTTCCTACACCTACCGGTCGTGTGGGTCGGCACGGGGCGGTTCACAAAGCATGCAGAGCCGCAGTTGTGCGGTTAGGGCACCCAATTTGTTCTCTGAGAAATCGCAAGAAAGAACCGGGGTGAAGCCGTCTTTCTTGTTCTCCGGTAAGGAAGCTCTCGTCTTTTATTACGAGCTAACGGGTTATTGGGAGTGTCTGTGGCATCACGTCTTCGGCGGCCTTATGCTTCCTGCGGGAAGACATTGCGAACGCCGAGGGCGAAGTTTTGGGCGGCATGTACTGCGCACCTGACAGAGTTTTTCAGCGGATCGAGAGAAACCGCGCCTGCCGAAAAGCATCGTCGCGCTAATGAGCAATTTCAGAAAAGTTCACAGTTCTCTCCTCTGTCGCGTTCGGAGGCCATCCCGTAAATGGCTCAATACATGAGGATCATATCTGGGGCATCACCTTGGCATCCAGGAAAACGCGACGTTGGCAAGATCGCTTGAGTCCGCAGAGAAGACATATTTAGATATCGCGCCGCACGAGTGCTGAATCCCTCTGTGACCATGGAGTGTCACGGTTGCGGTTCGCAGCCGGATTCAACGGTGAAGTCCGGCTTAAACGCACCCAATATGCGGTCTTTGTGTGCGGGATTAAGGGAGAGAAGGGATCTTGCTTCCTCCGGAGCGGCAATAGCTCTTCCAACCTCCGTGGCGATACGAGCGACTTTTTCGACCAGCAGGGGATTGGAAGCCGGAGAGCCATCCGGCATGTAAAGATTATCCTCCAACCCCACACGCACATGCCCTCCCAAGATGATCGCAGCTGTGGCCAGAGGAATTTCGGCTGCGCCTATGCCGGCAACAGACCAGGTGGAACCCGTAGGAATACTCTCGGAAAGGAAGAGAAGGTTTTTTACAGTTCCAGGCATAGCTCCGGGAGCTCCAAGAACGAAGTCAAAATGTAGGGGAGGATGAATCAGGCCCCTTTTTACGAGGAAGAGAGCGTTGTTGATCATTCCTGTCTCGAACACTTCGATCTCCGGCTTAACGTCTGTCTCGTGGAACACCCGAGCGAGGTAGTCGATGAACTGCGGCGAGTTTTCGTAGACGATCCCAGGCAAATTATTCGACCCAGTGGTAAAGGATCCCATCTCCGGCAGCAACCGAATCGGGTTTGCTCTCGCCTCCCAGTCCTTCCCCGCGCGACCTCCCGTTGAAAGCTGTATGATGACCTCTGGAGCAGCCTCCTTGATCTTGTGAACATTTTCTCTGTAAACTGAAAGGTCAAGAGTGGGGCGATGGTTACGATCGCGGGCATGTACGTGGAAGAGAGCGGCTCCGCCATCGGCGCAGCGTCTGACGTCTGCGGCGATCTCATCGGAAGTCACAGGCAGATGAGGATTCAAATGCTTGGTCACTACGTTGCCCGTCAACGCCACCGTGATTATGAGCTTTTCCATGGCCTTCCTCCAGGATGAAGCATGTGGGCTTGGCTTAATGCAACGAATTTAGCTGCATCTGATATCTGATAATTTCGTAACATCTACTGTTGCACCAACCCTCTGTCAAGACTAAAGTCTAACACGATCTACATGAGGCTGGATTCAGCGTTCGGCCTCTATGTGGGCAACCAATCTTAGGTGGAATCTGAAAACCCGGAGAAATGGGGACAGGAATGAACGCAGTTGCACATGAGGACCACATCTTTTATCGGAACCTTCGCAAAACCTACCCGGTTGTGGATCGGGCTGAAGGAGTGTTTCTTTGGGACAAGAACGGCAGGCGCTACCTCGACGGGTCGGGAGGTGCCTGCGTAGTGAGTATCGGCCACGGAGTGCCCGAGGTTCGGGCAGCCATGCTGGCCCAGGCCGACAGACTGGCTTTCTCCCATGGCAGTCATTTTACTAGCGAAGCCGCTATGGAATGTGCCGAGAGAATCTGCCGTATGATCCCGAATAAGCATCTCAACAAGGTCTACTTTCTTTCGGGAGGCTCTGAAGCCGTGGAGACGGCGGTGAAGCTTGTCCGGCAGTACTGGCGAGAAGTCGGAAAACCCGATAAGTACAAGGTCATCTCCCGTTGGACAAGCTTTCACGGCAACACGACCGGGGCACTTGCCCTTGGAGGCCATACGGGAAGGAGGCGCCACTACCTGCCGCTCTTTCTGCATACCCCCCAAATTGAGCCCTGTTATTGCTATCGATGCCCTTTTAGCAGGTCAGCTGGAACCTGCGACCTGGAATGCGCGGATCAACTCGAGCGAACCATCAAATACGAGGGACCGGATGCCGTTGCCGCTTTCATCGCGGAGCCGGTTGTCGGGGCTACGGCGGGTGCCCTGGTACCGAAGGAAGGCTACTGGCAGAGAATCAGGGCGATCTGCGATGTCTACGACATCAAGTTGATCGCTGACGAGGTCATGACCGGCTGCGGACGTTGCGGCCACAATTTCTGTCTTGACCGCTGGAACGTGTCACCGGACCTGATCGTGACGGCTAAGGGCTTGAGCTCGGGATACACCCCTCTCGGTGCCGTAGTCGTGACGGAGGAGATTCACGAAACCATTCGAGAGGGTTCGGGCACTTTTGTTCACGGCCACACTTATTCCCAGAACCCGCTTTCAACGGCCATCGGAGCAACAGTTCTCCGATACCTCGAAGAGCATGGGCTTGTGAAGCGCTCAAGACGCATGGGAGAGTACCTGATGGAAAGGCTCCAGGGTCTTCTCCGCGGGGAGATGGTCGGAGATGTCAGAGGGCTGGGCCTTTTTGCCGGTGTTGAGCTAGTGAAAGACAAGAGCACCAAGGCGACTTTCGATCCCAAACTGAAAGTCCATGTCCAAGTAGCCGCCGAGAGCTTTAGGCGAGGTCTCATAACCTATCCGGGGGGAGGCGGCGCCGACGGAATCAATGGCGATCATATTCTCATCTCTCCGCCTTTCATTATTACAGAAACCCAGATCGACGAACTGATTGGGATACTTGAAGAATCCATCGAGGCTGTCCGCAAGAACCTCTGAATTAGTTGAGAAATGGAAGGAAGACCTCAAGCGATTTTTTGTCGATTCACCTTACTCATTGACCACGAGTATCCCGCCTGTGGTGAAGTAACCAACCCTCCAGTTGGATTCGCAAACCGGGCGCCAGCACCGTGCGGCGCAACCAAGCGGGGGTAATCACGTAGTGAGCTGGCTCGTGGGGAAAAACCTGGCAGGTCTCAGATTCGGCCCAAGGGGAGTTGGTTTCGATGGCTTTGGATAAAGGCAAAACCCAAGTAGAACAAAACGGAACTGACTAGGAGGCTGTCCGAGAACTAGAATTCTGAGAAAATCGAGAGCGAAAAGTGGGAATGCTCCGTTCGGTTAGATGCAATATTGGCTTACCATGGTTCATTTCCACTCCATTCCAGTACTCAAAGTGGGAATTCTGGACGACGCATTTCGTTCTCGGACAGCCTCCTAGTACCACAACGAGACTTTGCTGCTCCCTCTCCACCGTTTCGGGGGAGAGGGGACAACCACAGCTCCGCACCCAGTCTGGAAGGCTCGTTGTAGTACTAGGCTACGGTCCTACGATTTCCGGCAGATCATCAAGCCAACCACCTGTTTCCGTAAGGAGTCTAATCATGAGGCGTGAGCTCTCACCATCATGGCCACTTCTGGCGTGCAGTTGTTTTAAGACAAGGACATTGTCAATCCTGCCGCAAATCTCCATTTTGCCAATATCATGACCGATAATGAACTTGAACCTTTTGGCATAGCCGTCAAAATGTTGTCTCGCCTGATCGACCATATCGACCCCCTCTTTCAGTGGGACCTGGAAGTGGTGTCTGACACGCGCGACGGGCATACACTGGTACAAATAATACGGATTCACCCCAATACGCAGTAGGCCGTTCATGAGGTCCACCAGAGTTTGCACGGTATCGTTGACGCCACGAAGCAGGACCGCTTGGTTGTTCACGGTGATTCCGGCACTCCGCAGACGCCAGACGGCTTCTTTTGCAACGGGTGTGATTTCCCGGGGATGGTTAAAATGAGTGGGAACGAAAATGGTCTTTTCTTTGTTGAATTCTTTCAGAAAAGCAATCAGCTCATCATCGAACAAACGAAAGGGGTAGGTAACCGGTACCCGTGACCCGATCCTGACATGGTTGAGATGCTCAATGTTCCTCAAGCAATCCAACATTTCCATGAGGGTTTTTGTGGGGAGCATGAAGGGATCCCCTCCCGACATGATCGCATTGGTGATTTCAGGATGGTCCGCGATATATTTTGCCGCATTTTTGAAGTTCTTGACCGTGAGATCGTTAGGGAGACCAACCATCCGTTTTCTGAAGCAGTGCCTGCAATAGGTGGCACAGTATTCGGAGGTGACCACTAGGGCGGTGTAATCGTACTTGTGGAGAACACCATTGCCTTTGTCGTGTTTATCATCCCCGTAAGGGTCCCCTGTCGTTTCTCCCATCGCCCCTGCTAGGATGAGCTCCTGAGCATCGGGAACGCACTGCCTGCGGATGGGGTCCTGCGGATTTTCCGAGTTTATGAGACTCAGGTAATATCGTGAGATATTCATTGGGTGAATATCAATGATTCTCCCCAAATCACCTTCTTCTTCAACAGTCAACGGAAGGTATTCCCTGAGTTCCTCAACGGTAGTGATATTGTTTTTCAGTTCTTTTTTCCAATCCAGATGAGTCCAATCAATCTTAGAGAGGGACAGGAACTTGTCGGTGGCCTTTGAGCTCATATTCATATTAACCCTTTGATTTGTATTTACCTCAAAATACCGCCTATCTCCACCTCCGCCTTCAAGAGAGCTTTGAGTTAGGCTCCTATTGGTTTACTCCACATTAGGACTTTGATGGCTACTCCCAACCCAGAAGGCCTTCTTCAAATCGGTGAAATCTGACGCAGGTCCTTCATATTTGTTGCGGCCAAGTTCAAGAACATAGACGTAGTCCGAAATCTTGAGCGCCTTGCGGATCTCCTGGTCAACGAGGAGTATGGTGAGTCCTTCTTCGTCGCGCAGACCAACCAGCATTCGATAGACTTCTTGAGAAACCAATTTGGACAAACCAGCTGTCGGTTCATCGACCAAAAGCATCTGCGGATCAGTCATGAGGGCACGCCCGATCTCAACCATCCGCTGCATCCCGCCGGAGAGTTCACCGGTTTTCTGCTTCCGCCTGTCACGCAGAATCGGAAAACGCACGTAGTTTCGCTCCAACTTATCTCTGAGGCGTTTTTTGTCATGGCGAAAGGTCCATGCGCCCAATGCCAGGTTTTCCTCCACCGACATGTGATGAAAAACGCCAGGGTGTTGCGGAATGTAGGTCAACCCCTTTTGTATCCGCCGGTAAGTAGGTGTTTCCAGAAGGCTTTCCCCATTCAACAGGATCTCACCGGCATTGGGTTTCAGGAAACCGAAGATGGCCCTGAGCAGAGTGGATTTGCCCACGCCGTTGGCTCCAAGAAGTGTTGAAATCTTCCCTTTTTCAGCAATGATTTCAACATTTTGAAGGATATTAAGATCCTTATAGTACCCCACATAGAGGCCTCTGACCTCCAAAATCCTCGAGCCGACCGATGCCGGTGTGTTTGAGACCATTCAGTTACCCATCCAAAGAGTTCAGAGGTTCATCCTCATCGTCCTGGCCGAGATAAGCTTCGATCACAGCCGGGTCTTTTTTCACCACGTCAGGATCGCCATCGGCGATGAGATTGCCGTAACTAAGCACCAGGAGTCGTTTGCTGAGGGAGAAGATTGTGTCCATGTCGTGGCTGATGATGATGACTGCTTTACCGGCCTCGTTGACTCGGTGTATGTATTGCAAGATGATTTCAATGAGCTTCGGATGAACGCCGGCAAAAGGTTCATCCAGGACCATGATGGCCGGATCGAGCATGAGCAGGCGACCTAGTTCAAGCAGTTTTAACTGACCTCCGGACAGCGCCTGGGCGTATTCATTGCGCAGATGGTCCATGGTGAGGAATACAAGCACTTCCATGGCTCGTTTCCGGAAGTCCCGCTGGTGTGCAGTTGGGTTCATGGCGAGCGCCGGCACATAGAGGTTCTCGAGTACCGTCATCCTCCGAAACGCACGGGACACTTGAAAAGTGCGCCCGAACCCTGCTTGGGCGACCCTAAAGGACGGCAGTGGATCGATGCGTTTTCCATTCAAGTAAACCGTGCCCGAACTAGGTTTGATCGCCCCGTCCAGGACATTGGTCAGAGTGGTTTTACCGGCGCCATTGGGTCCGATCAGCCCGATTCGTTCCGGACCGTTGACTTTGAAAGAGATGCCGTTGAGCACCTGTCGTCCACCAAAGTTCTTGCGGATATCGTTGACTTCAAGCCGAATCATACAAGTTCCTTATTCTCGGCCAATTCTGCCTCTGCGCGGACAGCCACACGCTTGGCCACGGTTTCCTGCTCTACGCCGCTGCGAGAGAACCACAGTAGAATGGGGTGAATGAGGCCGTTGCGGCGAAAGCGCAGGGTAAGCATCAAGAGTAAGCCGAAGAAGACAAGCCGCCAGATGGACATGTCGATGGTGATCGGCCCAACGACGAAACTGGTGCGCAGGAACTCGAGAGTGAAAGATACGATCACGGCGCCGACCGCCGCAGCAACAACGCTTTCGAGGCCGCCGATTACCGCCATGGCGATAACGATGCTCATTTGCAGAAGAATCAGTATATTCGGCGAAATGATCCCGATATAATGAGCCTGCACGGCGCCGGCTGCGGCCGCCATCATGGAGGTAATAACAAAGACCAGGATTTTGTAGCGAACGGTGTTCACGGCGAGGGCCGCAGCCGCTTCTTCATCTTCCCGTAGCGAACGGATGAACAATCCAAACCGAGAACGCTCCAGCCAGACCATAATGGCTATGCACGACAGAAAAAGGAACAGCATCACAAAATAAGGGGGCACTTTGTCTGAGGCGCTGTAGGTGGTGCCCAGCAAGGTAATACCGTCCGGGAACAATGATGGTACCTCCAGGCCTGCCTGTCCTCGTGTAATCGAAATCTCTGCGCTGATCGCGGAGCGCAGGATTTCCGAAAAGCCGATAGTGAACAGAGCCAGATAAGCAGACCGCAATCGCAGAACGAGGGCGCCAATGAGAAGCCCAAAGAACCCGCCAAGCAAAATACCCAGAAGAATGCCCCAAAGCATGGATGGCTGAGTAACGACCACGTCGGTGGACCAGGTTGCTCTGGCGATGTCGAGGCAGCTCTGCTTGGATAGGGTCACTCCGATGGGGTCCAGGAAGACAATGTATGTGTCACCCAACTTGAGCTCACTACAGATATTGGTCGCAGCGCTGGAGAGATAGACATAATTGCTGAAAAGACCTGTGCCATAAGCTCCAATGGCCATGAAGGCCATATGGCCGAATGAAAACTGGCCGGCGTAGCCCGACAGCAGCGACCAACTGGAAGCAAGGATGGCATAGAACAGCCCCGTAATCCATAGATGCATGACGTAGTCATAGTTTGTTCCACTGTAGGCGAACGGGAAAGCGATCAGAAAGAGTACGGCCAAAGCCCCGACAATATGCGGAATACGTTTCTTCATTGTTGACGTCCGAAAAATCCGGTGGGCTTAACCAATAACACCAAGGTTAGCACCATCATTCCATAAGCGGGAATATAGGCAGCCGCTCGAGTCGGGTCCGGCACACAGCCGGTCCCGGCGGCTTCAATGACGCCAATGATCAAGCCACCCAGGAAGGCCCCGGGCAGAGATCCCAAGCCGCCCAGCACGATGATTACAAAAGATCGAAGAGTGGGCAACATGCCGACCTGGGGCACCCAGGAAAACGCCTGTACCAGTGTTGCTCCGGAGAGTCCGGCCAGCACGCCGCCGAGGGCGAATGCCAGCGTATTCATTGTCTCTGGATTGATGCCGATGACAGCAGCAGCCTGCGGGTCCTGGCTGACCGCTCTCAGAGCTTTACCGATCCAGGTGTGGTAGAGGAACAGAAGCAGGATCACAAGCATGAGCAGAGCAATGGCTGCGGCGGTTAAACGCGGATTGGAAATACTCACGGCATTGAACAGGGTGAGGCCGCCAGCGGTGGTTTTGATCAACCATGGGTCGGCTGTAGTGGGGATGCCGACCACGGGAAAATCAAAAAAACGTCTCGCCTTCACCGGGTTGGCTCCGGCAACAGCCTGTACAAAATACTGAATGAAAAAAGCCAGGCCAAAAGTCACCAGGATTCCGTATTCGATCGGCCTCTCGACCTTTCCCTTATACATAGGCTGCAAAAAAACCCGCTCGAATATGGCTCCAATGGCAAAAGTGATGGTGCACGCGGCAATGAGTCCGAGCGCCGGGTGACTCCCCGGGAACCAGGTAGTGGTGAAGAAATAAACCACCATGCCGCCGACCATGTAAAACTCACCGTGGGCAAAACTGACGACGCCGAGTATGGAAAAGATCAGGGAAAGCCCCAAAGCCATGAAGCCGTAGATGATTCCCATGATAAGGCCATTAACAAACAGAGATGCGACGAACTCTCCGTTAGTTACGCAGGTGTTGTGGGGATAAGCTACGGCGATCCCCCACGCAAGAATCGCCGCAATAAGAAGGCCCGATAGAACGTTCCAAGAGGTCCGCAAACGGCTACCGAAGTACCAGAGGGGGAGTAGCCCGAGGGGGCCCGTTGCCGCCCCAATGCAGACGCCAGCGAGCCCCGCGCGGGACACGTCAAGGTTCTTACGCAGGAAAATGCGCGGGGTAACAACACCCCCGACCAGACCCCAGAAGGTCAGCCAGGCAAAAATGCTCCAGAAGACAGCTGAATGTTCCATCGGCTTTGGCTACTCACATCATTATGAATCGATCATCCACATCACTTCTTGTTCACATAAGAGGGATCCCCGGTTTTGAATTTAGGGGGATAGACCACCACAGCCTCGGTGGAATCCTGCCCCTTCTTTTGGTACTGGAGCATAGTAATGGCGGGTTCCGGGAACTGATGCCACCATTTGTCTTCCTTTCCGGTCTTATCTGGGGGATTATCCTGTCCGTAAGGGAATGTGATGGTTCCGAGGGCGCCCACATAATTGATCTTTTCAAGAGCCTTAATGATAGCCTTGCCGTCGGTGCTGCCGGCCTCCTTGATGGCTTGCATCAGAATTCTGACGGAGTCGTAAGCCTCGAGAGCATATGACTCAGCCGCATTCTTTCCGGTTTTTGCGGTGTAGGTTTTTGTAAACGTCTTGGCAACGTCGTTGAACAGTTGAGGTGGAATCCCGACGCGCATGATGAAGCCGTAGTTGCCCGCCGGTACGTTGGTCCAGTAAGCTTTGCTTTCAAGGGCAGTCTGGTCGCAGATCATCGGTATGTTCTCCGGACCGAAGCTGGCATCTGCGGCTTGCTGGGTGAAGTTATAGCTGGCCTCGCCTGTTACGATCACCATGATCAAATCCGGCTTTTCCGCCTTCATGCGCTCAATGATGCTGGAAAAATCCTGAGTGCCGATGTCTACCGGGAACATCAGCGCCTGGATTCCCGCTTTTTCAAGTACCTTGACCGATGCTTCCGCATTGGGCCTGCCGAAGTCGGTATTCTCAACGATCATGGCGACCTTTTTGACACCGGGTACGCTGGCGGCAAACTTCGACTGAAACTCCGCCACCTCGGAGCTCAGTGGTGCGACACGGAAGACTTCAGGGTACTTCTTACTGGTGATTCCGTCATTCCACGTTTCTGCGAAAACCACGGGAATGCCGTATTTGTGAGCAACCTCCATGGCCGCGATAGCGGCTGAACTGTGATATTCACCACCGACGGCCGCCACTTTGTCTTGATTGATGAGCCTCTCCATCACGGCGGTGCCTTTTTCCGGAAGGCCTTCGGTGTCACCCATAACCAATTCGACCGGACAACCAAGCAGTCCGCCTTTGGCATTGACCTCGTCAACCGCGATCATCATGGCATCCCGCATGGCTTCGCCCCCGGTCACCGCTCCCGGCGCCGACAGCGGAGCCAGTCCGCCGATCTTGATGGGGCAATCAACTGCGGAGGCGCTGTGGCTGCATAACGCTAAGACCGCTGCGCAGAGGATGGTACAGAAACGTAAAGTTCTCCACTTTTTCATTTGACGTCCTCCTTTTGATTCAGTGTTGGTGGTGATATTCCCTCTGTTGACGCATATAACAACCTGGCTTTCTCCTGATGTGTATAAAATGCCAGGTAGCCATCCCAAATCATAAGCAAGGCGAATCTATCAACAGGCATCGCGTATGCAATGAGCCACGCAATTATTCTTGCCCATAAGCGCAACACTTTAATAAGTGCAGCTAACACCACAATCACATTCCCCATGGTATTATGCCGGAATGTTAGGGAGCGTCGTGCACTGTCCTTTGTAGTTTCTCAGGGTATATTCTTGCTCGGTCTTGCCAACGATGTAATAGTCGGGCATGAGCGGAATTTTGCCGATATTGGTGGCAATTACATACATGGGTTGAGCCAAGCCTGTAGTATGCCCCCTCAGTGCGTCACGAATGAGCTCGGCACCTTTTTCCACGGGGGTGCGAAAGTGATCGATCCCTGGGGCCGGTTCGCAATAAAAGACGTAGTATGGACGGATTCTCACGGACAGGAGTTTTTGGTGAAGGTCTCTGAAGGAGCGGACATCGTCGTTAATCCCCTTCAAAAGGACGGCCTGATTACCCACGTTTACCCCGCAAGTGAGCAAATCATACACGGCGTGCGCAGTTTTCTCGGTGATCTCCTTGGCATGGTTGCACTGGGTGTTCACCCAGATCGGGACTTTATGGAATCCGGCAAGGACTCGTTTCAGCTTCACAGTGATACGTTGGGGCAGGACGATAGGCGTTCTGGTGCCAAAGCGTATCATTTGAACGTGATGGATTTCCCTAAGCTTGCGAATGAGATATTCGAGTTTGTCATCTGAGAGAATGAAAGGATCTCCCCCTGTGACAAGAACGTCCCTGATCTCTTTGTGCTCCTGAATCCAGCGTAGGCCTTCCTCAACGTCGAAACGTAGGTGCAACTCCCGGTCCACCACTACTTCCTTGCGGAAGCAGTGCCGGCAATAGTTGGCGCACGTATCCGTTACGGTAAAAGCAATGCGGTCGTAGTACTGCCTAGCGATGCTGTCGGGCCTGACCTCGCCGGTGGAGCGGTTTTCCTTGTGAAGGAGATAATCCTTCATCCCGTATCGATTCTCTTTTTCCTTCATCGAGGGAATTACTTGCCGGCGGATGGGGCACTTCGGGTCGTCCGGATCCATCAGAGAGGCGAAATAAGGGGTTGTGCCCCATTTTGTGTTGAGCGTCTCAATACCTCTTTTTTCTTCTTCAGTGACGTTGATGAATTGTTCGATTTTAGGCAAGGTGTTAATGCTGTTTTGGAGCTGCTCAATCCACTCTTCCATACATTAGCTTTCCTTGTATTTGGGCTGGCACAGAGCCTGACAAAACCGACACGGTCATCGGCGAAATCCTTAGAAGCTGCCGTTCGGTCGATTCTAAAAGACCTTTTCCGATCCATCATCCGCGCTTGTCTGAATCGAATGACGACATCAACCGTCCGGTTTGGACATAATGTTCGCGAAGGCAAACCTCAATGGATTGCCGATCTCCCCCTCTCATCGTATCGACAATCTGTTGATGTCTTAGCCTTATCTGATCCGGTTCATAAACCTTGGTCCAGTGCTTGCAAAAGAGAAGATGAAGCAGCGTGCTCAGCGTTTTTGTTAGTTCAATCAAATGCGTGTTTTCACATTTCATCAGGATGTATTCATGAAACTGCTTGTCGATATTGGCCAGATTGAAATGATGACCATGGTGGGCAGCATCAACCATTTTGGCGACCAGCTTGTCGAGTTTTATGAAGTCGTTTTTATTAAATGATTCTATTGCGTAGCTCGCGGCAAAGCCTTCTAGAACCCCCCTCGTGATATAGGCTTCCATGATTTGTTTTGCGGAAGGGGAGGCTACAAAGTTTCCCACCTGAGGCTTGTATTCTATCAACCCGTCACGAGCCAACAGCCGAAAAGCTTCTCGAATAGGCGCGCGGCTGATGCTCAATGTCTCCGATAACCATGTTTCCGAAATTCGCTCGCCCGGCTTGAGCCTCCCTTTCAATATGGTGTCATAGAGGAAGGACATAACCTGGTCGGTGTATGTGTTTTTGCTAATGCCCATTCGTCTCCAACCCAATTTACGTTTAACGACAGATGACAAAGGATTGTCGACAATCTGCACTAAGTTGGTCCGCATGTCAACCCGAAAAAATCTATGCCGTTCACCAAATCGATAGCCGACGACTAAATCGTGAAGAGTGAAGTCTGCATGAACTGGACAGTAACTGTTCAGGCAGGGGTGCCCAACTTCAAATCCAAGAGACGTCGGGAGTTTTGTTTTGCCACCACGCACATGTGAGATCCACTTCTCTTCAATGCAAGTACGTTCCGAAGGCTCGCTTCAGTTCCAACTGTCTCTCCTCTGTCACGTTTTCCAAGTCGCCATTCTGGCGATTCAGAAATGATCTGCGAATGTTGAACGACTGGGCGCCACCCTTCAGAACGCGACAATGGCAAGACATCCGCTATTCCTCCCCCGCATATCGGCCTACCGTAAAACCCTGTCAATAGCTTGTTCATTATCCACTCCAAAAGATCAGTACAGGCTATTACCCGTTTTTTCTCGCGATAAATCCTGTAGAAAACACAGCAAAAGAGCAGTATCATAAGGAGTATCATATATACGAACTGAGCCAGATCACTGTATAACACTAATATTCCTACTAAATTAGGAGCTTCTGAGTTGGGTCGTGAATGATAGCAGGAAGGTTATTCTCAGCTCCATAGGAATTCTCTCGGTGGTCAGCCTTGTGGCAACCTTTTCCATAGACTTTCTCTCTGGAACGGCCTTCAGCCGGGAGCTCTACATCCTGATCGACACGGTCAATGCCCAAACCAAGAATATCGAATCCATAGCCAGGTTTGACAAAGAGCATCCGGTGGCTGGTTCCGGGGATTTCCTGTCTGACGCACTCTTTGGGCAAATGCTTTGAGTGGTCACGTTCTTCATCAAGTTTGGTATCTTCCGAGTAAATGGAGACAACTAAAGCCATGACATCAGAAGAGACTGCTTCGAGAGGCTCTCTCGGGATTCAGAGCAGGCTTATCTTGCTCATGTTTGTCATGCTCATTCCCATCATAGGCATTCAGACACTTGTCTATTATAGTTTCTACCAGACAAGGAAGGCAGAAGAGCTCAATGCCAACCTCGAGGTCGCCCGCGCGATGGGAAGGGTCTTTGATGCCTTTGTTGAAGATCTCCTCCACCAGGAGCTGTCTATTGGCCTTGCGCTGACGTCATTAAAGACTTTGACCAAGGAGGACCAAACCCGCATCCTTAACGGGAGCAAGGCAGGAAGCCCTGCTATCTGGGAGCTGTTTTGGACAGGACCCGATGGGATTATCACAGCCGCCACAGGCCCGCAGTTCGTTGGAATGAACGTGGGGGATCGGCCCTATTTTCAGGAAAGGATTGGGTGGTCAACGACCTGCTTCTGTCCAGGACCACAAAAAGGCCCAGCTTCACAGTAGCAAGGGGAGTCTGGAACGAGGCCGGTCAACTGCTCGGTATCATCATTGCCGGTATTTTGCCTGAGAAATTGGACCGCACCTTTGCCCTGCACCGGCCGAGAGAAGCGGCAGTGAGCCTCATCGACAGCAAGGGAATGCTCGTCTATGGCCATCCCACCACAGAGTACACCTGGGAGCAGCGCAACTGGCTCAGGCTCTATCCTGCAATCGGAGAAGCCCTGAAAGGTAGTGATGTCGTGGCTACGGTCACATCGGACCTGACCGGCACAGACAGGCTGGTCGGCTTCACGCCCATAGCTTCCATCGGTTGGGTGAGTGCTGCGGACCGAGCAATCGATGAGGCGATGGAGCCCGTCACCTCATCCCTTATTTGGCAGGCAGGCGGTTTTCTTTTTACCTCACTCGCTTCCTTCCTCCTCGCCCTCTGGATATCCAGGACCATTGCCGCACCCATCGAGAAAATTCACGGGCATGCTCTAGCCCTTGGTCGTGGCTATTGGGATAATAGGGTCGAGGTGTCGGGGCCAAAGGAGGCCCAAGCCCTAGCCGAGGCGTTGAATTGGATGAGCGCTGAGCGCAAGCAGGCCGAGGAGGCGCTGCGGGAGAGCGAGGAACTTTATCGCGGAGTTGTGCAGAACACTACGGCTGTCATCCTTCGGGTAGACCCGAAGGGCATCATCCTCTTCGCCAATCAACGGGCTTTGGAGTTTTTCGGCTACTCCATAGATGAGTTGATCGGCAGGCGCGCTCTTGGCACGATTGTTCCGGAGCGGGAAACTACCGGACGCGATCTGGTCGCAATGATCGACGAACTGGTGGCAGCCCCCGACCGCTTCCGTTCCAATGCAAACGAGAACATGAAGAAAAATGGTGAGCGGGTTTGGCTGGAGTGGACCAACTCAGGGATCTATGATGCTTCAGGGAACCTGAAGGAGTTCCTCTCGGTCGGAATCGATGCCACTGAACGCAAGAGGGCCGAGGAGCAACTGGAGGAGACTCGATCAAGGCTGTCGGTTATCGTGGACAGCATTGCCGATGGGTTTTACGCTCTGGATGGCGAGTTCAGATTCACCCACATCAACAATGCCGCTCTAAGCTATTTTGGGAAGAACCGAGGTGAGATGATTGGAAAGTCCCTCTTCGAGGTCTTTCCCGAAGTCCCGGGGAGTGTCTTTGAGAGCAATTACCGCAGGGCCATGGTGAGCGGGAGACCGGAGCACTTTGAGACCTTGTCGGTAGTAGCAACTGGTCGAGCAGTCGAGATGCATGCCTATCCCGGTCCCGGGAACCTGACCGTGCTGTTCCGAGACGTCACCGAGCGCAAGCGGATGGAACTGGCGCTGGAGGCTGCCATCAATGAGGCCATCAATGAGAAGAACCGCCTTGAAGCAGTGATGGAAGCCCTGCCTGTTGGGGTAGCCATAGTCGATACCCTTGGCGGGAACGTAAAGGCCAACCCCGCTTATGAGAGGGTCTGGACTGGTCCGCGCCCGACGGTGCGCTCGGTAAGCGATTATGCCGCCTACAAGGCATGGCGGGTGGACTCGGGCGAGTTGCTTCGGCCAGAGGAATGGGCCTCGGCACTGGCAGTGCTCCGTGGTAAAACGGTCATCGGACAGGTTTTAGAGATTGAGCGCTTTGACGGAAGCCATACCTTTATCCACAATAGCGCGGCTCCTGTATTGGATGCTCAGGGGCACATCGTCGGCAGTGCCGTGGCCGTTATGGACATCACGGATCGAGTGGAAGCCGAAGAAGCCCTTAAGAGAGCGCGTGATGAGCTGGAGCTTCGGGTGCAGGAGCGGACGGCAGAACTTGCAAGAGCCAACGAGGAGCTGCGGTCCTTCCCTTCACTTCTGATCGAGGTCCAGGAGGAAGAGAGGAAAAGGCTTGCTGTTGAGCTTCACGATTCAATCGGTCAAACCCTGGCCGCACTCAAGTTCAACATAGAACATATTCTCGGGCTGAGGGAGAGTGGAAAAGACCATGAAGCAGTAGACCGGCTGAAGCAGTTCATCCTCATTCTGCAAAGGTCCATCGACGAGACCCGCTCCATCTACATGGGACTGAGACCGACCATTCTGACCGAGCTTGGGATCATAGCGACCCTCCAGTGGTTCGTCCGCGAGTTCATGAGGCTCTACCCCAAGCATCACGTCGAACTGGAGATCGGAGTCGAGGAGACGGAAATCCCGGAGCCGCTGAAGCTCAGTATCTTCAGAATCAGCCAGGAGGCCCTGAACAACATCTCCAAGCACAGCAAGGCCGAGTGGGTGGACCTCTCACTTCAGAGGAGCGGCTCTGGGATAGAGCTCACCATAGCTGATGATGGGGTGGGGATGGACCTTGAATACATTCGATCCCATGCATCAACGGCAAGAAGCCTGGGCCTCACCATCATGCGGGAGAGGGCCGAATTCACCAGAGGAAGCCTCTCCATTGAGTCCACTCCCGGGGAAGGCACCACGGTTCGGGGGGTATGGCAATTGCATAAGAGCCAAGCCTGTTTGCATCCTTAGGCTCACTCACCCTCATTCTAGCCTGAAGGCATGGCTCTGATAGTAGATTTCGGAAGTGGAGGACTTGGAATACGGTCCTGCCCGAAATCTAAGGCTTCTCTCCTTTGAAAAGGGATATCCGGATTATGAAGGAGTGCTGTGCAATATGCCCCTTGGCCTCGAGTACCTTTAGAAGGCAAACCTGAACGATTCCTCATCAGCGATTACACGAATTCTCGCACTCATTCTCCTTCCCATTCACCGCTTCGATCAGCCGGTAAATCAATTATGACCCTGGTGAATTCCCCTTTGGTACTCTCAAAGCTGAGGTATCCATCATGGTCGGTGATGATTTTTTTAGTGATGTTCAACCCAAGGCCCGTCCCTTTCCCGAAGGGTTTTGTGGAAAAGAAGGGCTTTGCTAGCATAGAGAACTCATGGGCTGGAATTCCCATCCCTTGATCGTAAATTACGGTTCGTACATACATGCGCTCGCTGATAATTACTCTCTCGCCGGTAATCTCAAGGCGTTTATTTTCATGCCTTTCAGGATACTTCTCGTTCAAGGCATAACGCGCGTTGTTTATGATATTTATAAAACATTGCTCGAGCTGCTGAAAGTTGGCTTTCACTTCAGGAAGGTCGTCGGAAATCTCTATCCTGAGACCGATGCCCTCCTTCAGGATTTGTCCATGGATTAGAATAATGGATTCTTCAAGAACGGCGGAGATGCGAACGGGTTTTCTTCCTTCTCGCCCATTGCGCGCAAAGGAGAGGAGGGTCTTTACGATACGGCCGATACGCTCACCAGCCTTCACAATGCGCTCCCCAATGTCATGCTCCATGCTCTCGGGGCTGCACTCATTTATCAGTATTTGACCATAGTTTATAATGCCGGTGATGGGATTGTTGATTTCATGAGCAACTCCGGCGGCCAACTCTCCCAGGGAGGCCATATGAGCTGCCTGCATGGCTTCTGCCTGCATCGCCATCTTTTCGGTAATATCACTCACCAGCAGGAGCACTCTGCTGACCCTCTCGGCCTCCTTGATTGGAAATGCCCTTATGTCCAGTACCGCCCCGCTGTGTTTTACGACAGCGAGGTCCTCTTTGGCCGTTTCGAAACATCTTGTTATCGCGGAGTTCTCAGCGGGAACGGAGCGATCATGCACTAGTTTATGACAGTATTGTCCAACCGCATCGGATGCCGTCTCATTTAACTCAAAAACCTTTCCAACGTTTGTCCACAATACCTCCATTTCGGGAGAGAACAGGATCAAGGTGTCGTTGATAGCATGGAGAATAGTATGGAACTCCTGTGAGAGATTTCTAAACTTTCTTTCGCTCTCACTGAGCTCGGCCGTGCGTTCGAGGACACGCATTTCCAGTTCGTGGTGTGATTTGCGCAGCTCCTCTTCCATTTTTTTGCGCTCGGTGATGTCACGCACAACTGACACCGAGCCAATCATATTACCGTCAGGATCCCTAACCGGGGAGGAACTAACCTGGCGGTATCTCAACTCTCCGCTCGCTGGACTTCGGATTATTTCTTCCAGGTCTTTTACTACTTCTCCCTTAAGTGAACGCAGGGCTGGCGCTTCCTCTATGATGCGCGGGCTACCATCAGCGCGAAAGACCTCCAGACTTGCGACCAATTCTTCCACGTCTATACCTGAATCATAGGCTAGAGCGAATTCTCGGAGGGCCAATGGATTTGCCAGAGTGAATTTCTTCTGTGCATCAGCAAACCAGACCTCATCCGGCATACTGCTTACCAGTGCAGATAAAGTGTCTCTTTCCTGTTGAATAGCTGCGTGTAGTCTCCGAGTTTCATCCTCGGCCCGCCGTTTCTGTATGACGTCATGAAAGACAAGTACCACTCCTGTCATGTTACCGGCGCTATTCCTGATCGGGGCCGCACTATCCTCGATAGGGATTTCTCGGCCATCTCGGGTAACCAGGGCTATGTGATCAGGCAGGAGGGCAACACGACCACCATGCAAAACGCGCCTGACGACATCCTCAGTCGGTTTTCGCGTCTTCTCGTTGATGATCGTGAAAACATCCTGGATCAATTTCCCCCGAGCTTCCTCCTCCCGCCATCCAGTGAGCGCGGCAGCTACGGGGTTCATGAAGGTTATCCTCGCTTCCGCATCCGTGGCGATTACCGCCTCCCCGATGCTGGTTAGAGTTACTCGCAACCATTCGCGCTGTCCACGGACCTCTTCCTCCGCTCGCTTACGTTCGATGATTTCCTGCTGAAGGTCGGAAGTGCGCTCATTGACTAAAAATTCAAGCTCTGTGCGGTGTCTTCTAAGCTCCTCTTCAACCTGCTTTTGCTCGGATAGATCGGTAACAATGGCACATACGGCTTGGAAGTCTTTCATGGTAATGAAATTTAGCGACAGGCTCACCGGCAGGAAAATCCCATCGCTTCGCTCCAGCATGGCTTCGCCTCTTGCTACGCCGGTTTTTCTCGTCTTCCGGATTTTATCGACAACCAGCGTCTGAGAATCGGGGATGAAAAATGACCGAATATGAGAACCGATGATTTTCTGAATCGGGAGGCCAACCATCGCGCTAAAGCAGCCATTGCAGAAAAAAATCGAATCATCCGAGGCAAGGATAAGCGCACCCTCGTTGAGGGATTCCACCAGAATACGGTATGCTGCATCGGCTCCCTTGAGAGTGTAAATTTGTTCTTCGCCCGATTCCTGAATTACGAAGGCGTCCACCTCTCCACCCCGGATAGCCTTTATGGTCTGATCCGCCTCCCACAACCGCTCCTTGAGAGTCTCGTTTTCCTGGATCAACTCTTGCCGCGTTGGCTCAGCTTTCTTCACCGGAATAGCCCCTGCTTTTTA
>Ga0351856_1059_pt1 | contig 23890 bp, 12 predicted proteins | sample BONcelHFGM3001D8_FD_206798 | JGI IMG/M metagenome (GOLD analysis project Ga0351856, IMG submission 206798) | Enriched cells from coal bed in the Powder River Basin, Montana, United States - BONCAT cells FGM rep2 HSBNCT.FGM.300.1.D8 ... | reverse complement strand
CCATTGTAACAGCCAGATTTCTCACAATTTCTTTCAATTCATTGAATTCTACCTTGCTTACTGCCTGTTCCCTGTTCTTCTCTATTTCTTCTATAAAACTATATAAAACTTCCTTCAATGCCGGGTCCAGTATGTCCAGTTTTCTGACAAGTTCCATACTTGGCATAATTAACACCTCCTTCCAATTTTTATTATATATTATCGTCTTATGACTGGCAAGTTTTTATAAATAGAGAGGATATTTAAGGATTTATGTGGAAAATTAAGAGAGAGAAATGTTTATAGTTTATATCATAAACAATTCTCCCGTCACGCATTACGCATTACGCATCACGACTTATTTAAGAGGGGGTTATTTTATGCTAAAAAAAATATTATTGTGTCTCATTACAGTTCTTCTTTTATCAGGTTTTGCGTCAGGAAAGAATGAAGAAAAAGTCATAGCCTGGCATGAAACCTTTGAAGGAACTTTTACTGTTTCACCTGAGGCAGGGCAGGACGGAAGGATATATTTTACAGTATACAATAATTACTATTCTCTGTCTCCTGCTACAGGAAAAGTGCTATGGGAAAAAGTTCTGACATTCACCCCTCAAAAACAGATTCTACTGAATAACTATGCCTATCTTACAGATGATTACAAAAAAATAGCCCTTGTTTCTCTGAAAGACGGTTCCCTTTTATGGGAATATAATTTTGATGATAAGGAATTTAAAAAGAAAGGTCTTTACAATTTTGATAAATTCACAGGACATAATGATTACTTTTTCGTGAGCCTCCGTGATACAGGTGTTATATGTTACAGAAAAAATACAAAGGAAAAACTCTGGTTTGCCCCTTTCAAGAATTATAACCTTATAGATACGGAGATAAAAGGGGAAACATGTTTTTTACTGATTAATGACGGAAGCAAAGATGGTTATAAACTTCAGGAAGTTGATTTAAATACAGGAAAACTGACAAAGGAATATAACCTCAGTAAAACTATAGGAAAAGGATACCCTTATTTCTATTTTTACAATAAAAATCTTGTAATATTTATAAGTGAAAAAAATACAGGTATTAAGATTTTTTCTCTGAAAAACTGGGATTTTACAGAGTCTCACTCAGTTGATTTTACAAAGTTTGAATTTGCAGCAGATAACACTTTTTTTTATGTAAACCCGGAACAGACACTCTGTTTCATAAAAAAGGGGAAAAAATGGAAAAATAAAGATACAAATCCGAAATTCTTCGGAGATTTTTCAGGTTATGCCAGTACATGTGTCTGTCATAAAAATATGATTTATTACATATCAGGAGTAAATAATGAAGGCATATGTGCGGTAAATACGGATAGCAATGAGATTGTATGGAAAAAAGAATATAAAGGCAAATTTTTCAATTCAGGTCTCAATATGTCTGATAATATTCTCTACTGTATCACATCAGAAGGAGAAATCCTGATCCTTGATATGATGACAGGAGAAGAAATTTCTACTCCCCTGAATGCAGGCTATACAAATAGCAGCAAAATTTTCATTGTTGCAGATAATGTCATAATATATACTCATGACAGTATCCTCTCTGTGGGAGATAAAAAATTAAGTTCCCATCATTTTCATGGCCCCCCCGGTTTTAATCTCTATACAGATCATTATTATGCAAGAGGAGCAAAAGCCTATTTTGCCGGGTCAAATATTGATTATGTAGACTGGAAAGCCTACAGGGTTAAAAATTTTAAAATAGAAAAGGGAAAGTATGCTTATGATAAACATGAAATATTGAAAAATAAACCTGATTTCGAAGGAACCTTTTATTTTCCATGTGGAAGCGGATGGAGGGATAAAACAGTAGAACTTCCCATGGAAGAAAGCGGTATTTATCTTATAAAAGCTACAGGGAGAGGGGTTACAGGCAAAAATGAAGCAGTATCGGAAGCCATAATATCTCAGACAGGATCTGTCGTAAAATTTACCCCCAATGAAATACTCGTCTTTGCAAATAATCTGAAAGAAAATACACCTCAGAAAGGTGCCTCCGTTAAAATTTACCTGAACAATAAAATAATTAAAGAAGGAATTACAGATAATAACGGTATTTATAAAGCAGATTTTAAAGAACCATTATCAGGCGACATGACTGTTTTTACAGAATACAAAGGTAATTACACCCTTTATTCTTCAAAAAACAGTGAGATACAGACAAGATACCAGGCCTATGTCTATACTGACAGACCCATATACAGACCGGGACACACAGTTTACTTTAAAGGCATATTAAGAAAGGATCTCGGTGAAACATACAGCAACCTGTCACACAAAGGGATAAAACTGGAAATATTCGACTCTACAGGTAAAAGTGTTTATAAAGGGAAACCTCTTACAAATGATTTCGGCTCTTTTTCAGGAAAATTTAATATACCCTATTCCGCATCTACAGGGAATTACAATATAGTAACAACAATAAACGACAGAGTATCTTATTATGCGAATTTCTCAGTAGAAGAATACAGAAAACCTGAATACAGGGTATCTCTGACTCCCGGGAAAAAGTCCTATATTCAGGGACGTGACGCATCAGTAGAACTTCAGGCAGATTATTATTTTGGTTCACCTGTAGGAGGGGCAACTGTTTACTATACTGTAAGAAGTTCTTATTACAAATTTTCTTTCGACAGGGTAAGTAATGAAGAAAGCTGGTACAGAGATGATTCTGGCACATATTATTATTCCTATCCCGATGAAGTAATAATGGAAAAAACGGCAAAAACTGACATCAGAGGCCGTCTGACAATAAATATTCCTCTAAAAAAGAAAGACTCTGACAGGCTTTATACCATAGAAGCATCTGTTATTGATTTAAGCAGAAGGAAAGTAAAATCTTCTACTTCCTTTATAGCCACCAGAGGTGAATATTTCCTGGGAGTATCCCTGGAAAAAAAAGTTTATAATACCGGTGAAGAAGTGAATGTTATGGTAAAAGGGGAAGATATATTCAATCATCCTGTCAGTAAAGAGGTAAAACTGGATTTCTGCTGGAGAAAGTGGAAGGAAGTCAGTAAAATTTATGTAACAGAGGCTTTTCATAGTGAAAACATAAAACTTGACGAAAAAGGCATGGGTAACTTTACACTGAAACTTCCTTCTGAAATACCTTCCGATAAGCTTGTTGTAACTGCAAAAGGAACTGACAGTTACGGGAATGTTATTTCCTCTTCAGATAGTTCGTGGATATCGGGAAGTGATTACGGAGGTGACTATCCTTCCCTTGATATAATAACAGATAAAAATCTCTATTCACCGGGAGACACGGCAAAAATACTCATAAATTCATCAAATCTTTTGGAACCGAAATATGCTCTTGTCTGTGTGGAAAGAAATAAAATTGAAGATTATGAGGTTATTAAACTTGATAAAAAAAGTTCTTCCATAGAAATTCCTATAAAGGAAAATTATGGTCCCAATGTCTATCTTACAGTATGTTTTATGTCAAAAGGAGATCTCATAAGAGGGACAAAACTCATTGCAGTTCCTGCAAAAGATAAATTTATAAACCTTTCTGTAACTACAGATAAAGAGAAATATCTTCCGGGAGAAGAAGCAATTTTTACTATTAAGACAACAGATGTGTCAGGTAATCCCCTGAAATCAGAGGTATCGCTGGGCCTCGTCGATGAAGCCATATATGCAATAAAAGCAGAAAACACACAGGATATAAGAAAATTCTTCTATGGCAAAAAGGAAAATTATGTCATGACAGGTTTTTCCATACCGCAGGAACTCTCTGCCGGCGGAATTCAGAAGGTGCCTCAGAACCTTAAAGTAAGGGAAGATTTTAAAGATACTGCATACTGGGCTCCGACCATTGTTACAGATGACCGGGGAGAAGCACATGTTAAAATCAAACTTCCCGATAATCTCACCACATGGAGAGCCACACTCAGGGCAGTAACAAAAGATACACTTGTAGGAGGAACTGTATCAAAATCGGTGGTAAGTAAAAAACTGCTTCTGAGACTTGAAACTCCGAGATTTATAGCACAGAAAGATTCTGTCTGCATCTCAGGAGTAATACATAATAACATAGAGAAAGATATGAAGATAAGAGCTTTTATAGAATCGGAAGGGCCCCTTCTTCAGGGTGAAAATGAAAAGATTGTAAATGTTACGGCAAAAGGTTCTGTTCTTGTAGACTGGACATTTAAAGCAGATAAACTGCCCGATAATAAAAAAGCCATTTTCACTGCCTATGCCATATCTGTAGATGAGCCGGAGGAATATTCCGATGCAGTTAAACTTTCCGTGCCTGTTCTTCCTCACGGACAGGAATTTATAGAGACAGAATCAGGCAAAATAAAGGGAAGATATGTAAAAATCCTTACAATTCCGGCTGATACAATAGATGAAAGTAAAGAACTTGAAATAAATTTTACTCCGTCAATTACGGGAAGTATGTTTAAATCACTGGATTATCTCACTTCTTACCCATATGGATGTGTGGAACAGACTATGAGCTGTTTTCTCCCTGATATATTTGTATGGAGAACCATGAAGCAGCTGGGTATAAAAAACAGAGAAATGGAAGAAAAAATTCCCGACATGGTAGGTAAAGGTCTGGATAAACTTTATGGTTTCCAGAATTATGACGGAGGATGGGGCTGGTGGAAAGACGATAAAACCAATCCCTGTCTTACTGCCCTTGTAGTATATGGTTTAAGTGAGGCTAAAGAAGCAGGATTTACTGTTAATGATTATGTCATGTCAAGAGGGATAGATGCCATTTATGGGCTTAACAACAATCTTTTATATGAAATATCTTCACTGAAAGCTGAAAAGGAAAGGACAGAGGCAAAGATAGAACATCTGAAAAAGAGAGGAAAAGACAGTGAAGCAGAAAATCTCTCAGTTAAAATAAGTTCTATAGACTCCTCAATAATTGATATACAGAATACCAGGGCTTACCTTATGTTTTCTGCTGTTATGGCAGGAGACAGACAGGTCATGCCACAGATGGATGAAATGTTTAAAATAAGACATATTTTGAACTACTATACGAAATCATTACTTTCCCTGTCTTACCATGAAACAGGTGATGACAAAAAAGCAGCAGTCATTCTATCTGAAATAACTTCAGAAGGAAAAGTCATTAAAGATACCTGTCACTGGGAAGGTAACATATGGCATTACGGATGGTTTGATAATACGGTAGAAACAACTTCATGGGTTCTTAAAGCCATGATTGCCGTTGATCCGGGAAATGAAAAAATAGATAAAACAGTAAAATGGCTTATTGAAAACCGCAATGGCGGCTACTACTGGTCATCTACAAAAGATACTGCTTCCGTCATCTATGCCATGTCCGATTATCTGTGTAAATCCAGAGAACTGTCACCTGATTATAATGTAAAGGTTTATCTCAATGATGAGAAATTATGTGAATTCAATGCAGGGAAAGATGATATTGGGAAAAATTTCATCATTACTACAGAGGAAAGAAAAGAAGATACTGACAGAAAGATCTTTAAAATTTCAAAGGATAAACTCAGGAAAGATAAACCGAATAAAATTGAGATAATAAGACAGGGAGAAGGAGAAGTTTATTATTCCCTTTATATGTCAACTTACGGCTATGCAGATAAACTCTCTTCACAGGATGCAGGGTTTACCGTAAAGAAGGAATATTTTGTAAAAATGCCTTCTTCAAAAGAGTCTTTCAGGCCGGTAAATACACTCTATCCTCTTAACTGGGATGTTATTTCCGGAAAACAGTTTAAAGTAAAAATTACTGTAGACGGTAAACCTGACTATCAATATATTATGATAGAAGACTATATACCGGCAGGATGTGAAATAGTTGGAGATGCTGATGACAGTAAATGGCTGAAAGGATATTATTCAAGAAGGGAAAACAGGGATAACAGGGTGGTATTTTTCTTAAATGATCTTTATTATACAAATGGCCATGGAGAGATTGTATATACACTCAGGGCTGAAACACCGGGCATATTCCATGCCCTGCCTGCTCATGTAGAGATGATGTATAATCCACACATAAAGGGAAATTCCGATGAAAGAGTGCTTGTTATAAAGGATAAATAATAGGTTTTGGGTTTCAGGTTTTCAAGCTTCTTAACCCGGCACCCAACACCCATAACCCAATGGATGAATTAAAATCTGGTTATAAATTTAAAAATTTCCCCTGTAAGATTATGAATAAAATAGGCCGGGGAGGTCAGTGTATAGTATACAGGGTGAAGAGAGGCAGGGAAGAATATGCAGTAAAACAGCTTATTCTTTCACCTGAATATATTCCTTTTCAGGAACAATATATAACCATGTTCAAAAGGGAATATGAATTTCTCTCAATCCTTGCCCATCCTCTTTTGCCGAAAGCCTATAACTTTTTTCAGGAAAAGGGAAAATATTTTATAGTTGTAGAGTTTATATCAGGGAAAAATCTTTCAGAGATTATAGAGGCAAGAAAAAAAACATTTACAGAAGAAGCTGTGCTGGAACTGGCATGGCACATAAGCGAACTTCTTGTATATATTACCAGAAGACAGGAACCGGTAATACTGAGAGATATAAAACCTTCAAATATAATACTTACAGAGGAAGGACATGTTAAATTTATTGATCTCACCATAGCAAGACACTATTCTCCTCAAAAGAAAGACACAATGAAACTTGGTTCTCCCGGCTATGCGCCGCCTGAACAGTACAGAGGAGAAAGTTCTGTCAAATCAGACGTCTACTCTTTAGGTGTTACACTCCATGAATTACTTACCCTTCAGTACCCTTCCCTTAACCTCCATAACCTTCCGTCTGTAAAGAGTCTCAATAATTCAGTAAGTGATAAACTGTGTAATATAATAAAAATGTCTACAGAATTAAAACCTGAGAATAGATTGGCCCCTGAAGAACTGAATGAAAGATTAAAAAATATTTATAATTCGGATATTTTATTAAAATCTATGTCTCCTCTCAGGATATTAAGCAGTGAGATTTACGGGCCGGCAGAAAAGAAACTGTCCCTTATGAAACATTATATAGAAAAATCCAATGTAAGAAAAATAGTAGAAGTGGCTGAAACAAAAAAACCGGATAAAATAGATCCGGAAATAAAAAAACCTCCTTCAATAAGTAAAAAAGCCTGGAAAAAACATAAAAAACACATAATAAAAAAAGAGCCTTTATTGTTTAAAATAAAAGATTATTCAAAAGATTATTCTGATCATTATGCCCTGATTATTCTAAAATCTTTCTCTCTCATATTTTTAATCTATTTTTTACTGTTAATATTCGGTTTTAAAGGAAATATCATGTGTATTCCACCGTTTTTATTAGTCTCTTTAATTTTATTCTGTAAATTTATGAGCGATCGTAATAAAGCCAGAGAGTATATAATTGGAGACTACAGTTTTACCAGTATAACTGCTTTTTCTAATAGAATTGAAATTTCATGGGACAAAATTACATCTTTTGGTTTCAGGCTTTCTGATAATAAATATATAGTTGAAGGTGACGGAACACAGATAATATTCGGAAAAGATATTGAGAGATGGGAAGAACTGAAAAACCTTATAGAAAAAAGAGCAGGTCTTCCCTGTATGAGTATTGAAGGTGAAGGGGATGTGTGTAAATCGTGATGCGTGATGCGTGATGCGTGCGTGATGCGTGATGCGTGATGCGTGATGCGTGATGTGTGATGCGTAACGCGTGACGGGTAGTTTCACTCTTCACTCTTCACCACTCACTTATTATAAATTATTTTTTCTCAATAAAAACCGGCTGGCTCCATGCCATCTTACCGTCAGGCACAGTACAGGCTCTCACCCTTACATAGATTTCATCACCGGTCAGAGTATATTTTGACTCATTTACATTCCCGTCATTTTTAAGTATCTCTCCGTTTTTACCTTTGAAGTCGAAAATACTTTTGTTACTGCTCTTTGCTATGATTGTATCACCTTCTACTGTTATTTCTATGTCATTGCCTGTAGATGCATAGAAATTGCCATTTCTCAGGGAATTTAATATATCTTTATCACTGTTTGCTCTGACCATAACCCATCCCCTGTTAAAACCTTTCCCTTTCACATTATGACAGTCATCTGTGGCAAGGGCAAAGATTTTTCTGCCATTACTCAGAAGAAAATCCCATGGTTCTTCTACAAAATATCCTATACCGGTGTTAAAAACCTCTATAAAATTAAAATTTTTATAAGAATTTACTTCCTTTGAACACATAATATAACGGCCCCGCCATTCAGGATGAGCTATAGAGGTCATCCTGTTATTATTGAAGTGGAAATCAAGACATTCCTGAATATCTTTTCCTTCATATCTTTTCTCCACATCAAAAGCTACAAGATGTCTTTTTAATGTTTCTTCCACTCCCGGTATAAACATGATACCTTCTATCTGAGGGTCAGGTGTTATAAAATTATGGTCAGTAATGGAAATAAAATTATACCCTGCTTCTTTATAGGCTTCCACCACTTCTTCCGGGTCATTTTTCCCGTCACTGTTAGTAGTATGACAGTGGAGCTGTCCTTTATATAGATTGGCTCCTCCTGCTTCATAGGGATTCTCTATGGTAAATGAAGCGGAATTTGCAGCAGATACGAACAGTATCAGAATGAGTGTTATAATAGATAATTTCATAATGTTCATGATATAAAATTTCCTTTCTTTAAAGATAGTGAGTAGTGAATGGTCACGCATCACGCGTCACGCGTCACGAATAAATTTTTCATAATAAAGCTTCGCCTGATGCACAAAAGCTTCCAGCCTTGTTACAGTATTTGTCTCTTTAAATCCGTCATAGGGAGTTGCCAGAAAAGGCAGGTTATTATATTTAGAGAGAATTCTCTTGAATATAGGAATTGTCATATTACTTAACATACAGTTAAGAACTATTAGATAATTTATACCTGCTATTCCACTGTCTGCCAGATCTACGGCTCTCGCAAGAAATGTGGTGGATACAGGGTCTAAATCGGGATTTATAAAAGGACTGATATCTTTAATCATCTTTTTTGTCGGTAAAAGTCTTATATCATCGGTGTCTTTATCAAGTTCTTTTTCTATTCTTTTTGCCCAGGACATAAGCCAGTTTTTCTTTATTTTAGTGTAATAATAACCTGCCATACTGCCCTTCTTTTTCATTTCCTCTTCATGATATCTTTCCGAGAAAAAAGACATGAAATTTGTCAGGGTAAAGAGTCCGTTACTTTTCACTTCTACCCCCATAGATTCAAGTTTTCTGAAGAGATCCTGATTTGCCCATGTGCTCAGGACAGTAAAAAATTCTCCGAAAATTCCAATTTTCGGTCTTTTTACACTCATGTCAACAGGTACTGATTTTATCAGTTTTATACCTTCTTTTAAAGCTTCTATTATTTTATTATCATATATATAATTAACATTGCTGAAATGTTTAAGTGAGCCGGAAAGAATGTCAATAGCTCTGAGATAGGCTTCATCTGTTTTCCCTTTTTCCAGTTCATATGGTCTCCTTGACATGAGATAATTCTCAAGAACTCCTGCAGATAGCCACCCTTTCCATATGGCCTGTGTAAAATTAAGGCCGAACATGCCGGAAAGTTCGTCATAACGTCCTGACATAAGGGGATTAACGATTAAAACATCGGAAAATCCGAGATTATTTAAAACTATTTTATAGGAGAGTCCGTACTGACTGTAACGGCAGCAGCCATCATAGGACATAAGGAAAATGGCAGTTTTATCCGGATTAAAGTCTGGCTCCTCTGTAAGTTTCACAATATCCCCTGTTGTAACTATGAAGGGATGACACTCAAGACCGGAAGCATATTTTCTTCCTAACTCTTCTGTTCTATCATCCTGGGGAGGAAGGGACTTTGTTTTTATATTTATAATATGAAAGGCACTCTCCATAATTTTATTCATACCGGGAGCAACATAGTGAAAGTAAAGGGTTTTATCTTTTAGAAGATCCATTATTTTAGGGTCTGGTATAAAAGGATTGTAAATCTGAAGATCCCTTTTTATTATGACATTATAATCATGAAATGTTAAAGGTTCTACATTCGGGCTGGCTTTAATCGTATCAAGAAAAGCTTCAATCCTGGTAATTACTCCTGCATCTGCAGTGTGCTCATCTACTTCTAAAACCATATATGGATGTCCCCTGAGCAGTTCATCTAAATATTTCATAGTAAAAGAATCAGGGCCGCAGCCGAAATTGGTAAGCATTATAACAGGAAGATTATGCTTTCTGGCAATCATGGCAGCTCTCATAAGATCATGGCTGTTTTTCCATACTACATTTTCAAAAGCTCTGTCTAATTCCACTTCAGAAAGGGGAAGGAAATCATAGGGGATGGCAGTAAAACCTGATTTTCTCAATTTGTTCCCTGTATGCATATTCTGACCTTCATCGAAAAGATGATGGGCTTTACCGAGTAATACAAGGGTTCTGCCGTCTTTTTTATCTTTATCTAAAAGCTCTTTCCCTCTTTCTACAAGTCTCTTCTGAAATTCTTTCAGAGCTTTTTCTGCAGATTTTATGGCTCTTTTTGTTTTTTCTTCACTTATTCCCAGATTTTTTCCTGTTTTTAAAAGTTCTTCTTCCCAGTTATTACCTGAGAAATATAATATGGGAGTAATAAACTCGGGAGAATAATGTTCAAAACCTGCCTGTAACATATAGGGAAGTCCCTGTATATAAGGGCAGTTATAGGTTCTGGGAAGATCATCTCTTGTTTTAAAAAGTTCTGCAATAGATGGGAAAAAGATTTTCTTTATACCTTTTTCGAGGAGATTTTCTATATGTCCGTAGGCTACCTTTACAGGGAAACATGTTTCACTCTGTGTTCTTTTCAATCCTTTATAGACAAGTTCGTTAGATGTTTCGTCTGAAAGGATTATTTTATAGCCAAGTCCGGTAAAATAAGCTTTCCAGAATGGATAGTCTTCAAAAAAGAAAATGCTTCTGGGGATACCTATTACAGGGGAATTTATATGGGAATCGTGACGCGTAACGCGTGACGCGTGACGGGAGACCGGGCTCTCATTATTTCCTGTGACCACAGGGTCATGGCAGTTTTCAGGTAAATCCTGTTCTTCTCCCGCAAGTAAATTTTTTCTTTCTTCAATGAGGTCAGGTGTATTATCATATAATTCCTTCTGATCTTTATGGTCAAATCTGCCGCAAATACTTCCCGATGAGCCTTTTTCTTCGCCATTTATATAGATTTTTCTTATGTGGCAGACATTTGCACAGAGATTACATGTAACTGATTTTATAGATATATTGCGGTTTTCAATATTAAAACCTGCAAAAGAAGTTTCCCATCTATCTGTAAAAGCCTCTTTTGCAGCAAGGGCAGCTCCTATAGCTCCCGTAACATCATGATGAACATGAACATTTATCTTTTTCCCTGTAATATTCTCCATCGCAGACACTACGGCACTGTTGCCTGCGACTCCGCCCTGAAAATAAATATTTTCACCAATTTTTCTATTATCCACAACCTTTTCTATATAATTATTTACAATTGCATAGGCAAGGCCTGCTACAAGATTTTCCTTTTCAAGACCTGACTGCTGGTGGTGTATTAAATCACTTTCCATAAAAACCGTACATCTTGTTCCCAGGTCTCCCGGGGTTTTTCCCTTGAAAGCAATAGGGCTGAAATCCTGTTTTATATCTATATTCAATCTTGCCGCCTGTTCTTCCAGAAAAGATCCTGTTCCTGCAGCACAGACCCTGTTCATTTCAAAATCCACTACTGTTCCTTTTTCAAATCTTATATATTTTGAATCCTGTCCTCCTATTTCAAAGAGTGTATCTATGGAGGGGTCAAAATGGAGGGCTCCTTTTGCCTGTGCAGTAATTTCATTTATAACTGTATCTGCTCCCACAAGATGAACTATAAAATAACGTCCGCTTCCTGTAACACCAACAGCTTTTACTCTTACATATGGTTCAAATTCTTTTCCCAGTTCAAGGAGGCATTTCTTTACTGTTTCAACAGGTTTTCCCGAGGTAAAGAGATATTTTTTTCCTGTAACATTACCGGCCCTGTCAATAAGAACAATATTTGCACTTACTGCACCTACATCTATGCCGAGAAAAACATCCAGTAATTTTGACTTTGAAAGACAGGGGGAAAAATTCTTATAATTATTTATAGACTCTCTGGCATGAAGACATGGTAAATAACTTCTATGATTTCTGCTTATTGTGGTTTCTTTTTCCAGAATTTTGATAAATTCTTTCAGAGAAAACTTTTTAAGGGACAGTTCTTTTCTGGCATAGAGGGAAGCACCATAGGCTCCCATAAGGAGGAAATGTTCCGGAACTATAAGGCCGCCATCAGACAGATTAAGCAGTGTTTCAAAAGCTTTTCTTACTCCTCTGTTTGCAGCGACACCTCCCTGAAACTGTACCGGTTCCGGCAGTTCTCTGCCTCTGCCGAGATTGGCAAGAAATCCCCTGGCAAGGGCAAAGCAGAGTCCTGCAACTATATCTTCTACAGGGATCCCTTCCTGCTGAAGATGGATCATGTCACTTTTTGCAAAGACACTGCATCTTCCTGCTACCGGTGCAGGACTTACTGATTTAAGAGCAATTGAACCTAATTCTTCAACAGCCAGTCCCAGTCTTTTTGCCTGTTGATCCAGGAAAGAGCCTGTTCCTGCAGCACATACGTCATTCATGGTATTGTCACTTATAATAACCTTACCTGTTTTTGCATCTCTATGAAGGACTATTAATTTAGAATCCTGACCTCCTATTTCTATTATTGTTCTTATATCAGGATTTAAATATGATGCACCTTCTGCATGAGCAATTATTTCATTTACTGCACTGCAGGAAAAAAGTTCACTTAATATATTTCTTCCGCTTCCTGTAATAAATATATTATCCAGAAGCTCGTATTTTGAAGAAAGATCATGTAAAACTTTAAGAAGAGTATGGAGAGGCTGTCCCTTTGTTCTTACATAGATACCTTCAAGTAATCTTGCATTACTATCGATTATAACGAGATTAAGGCTTATGGAGCCGAGATCTATACCGGCACAGATAGAATTTGACATAAATGAAAACTATTTATTCTGGAAAGCACACCAGGCAGATGTAAAACCGGCACTGCCAAAACCTATAAGAACATCATGTCCTTTCTTGAAAGTTCCGTCATCAATAGCAAGCCCCATTGCCAGAGGAACAGAAGCAGATACGGTATTACCACATTTGGCATGGATATTATATGCTTTTTTTATATCCAGTTTACTCAGTCTTATAACCTTTTCAGTCATAGGATCACTTGCAGCATGGCTGAATATGATATCATATTTACATTTTTTAAGATACTCATCTCCAAGGAAATGTCTGCAGATTTTCGGCAGAGCAATTTTAAATAATTTTTCTCCATGGGAATAGAATCTGAGAGGTTCTAATTTAGTAAGTTCCCCTGTAGTATACTGGTTTACATTTGGAAGAGGTATTTTACAGAGATTATGTTTTTCCCCCCATGTCTTGAAGGTAAAATAAAAATCATTATCAGGACATTGAGTAAATATTGTGGCAGTAGCTGCCTCACCTATGGTAATTCCCGGGAAGAGATAATCTATTTCTTTATAACTCTTGAATTCAGTAGTTGTATATTCATAGGTATTGAATTCACAGTTCATAACCATAACATTTTTATACATTCCGCTTTTTGTATAAAGGTATGCAACCTGAAGAGCTCTCATCCAGCTTGCACATGCATCCAGTATATCATATCCTGTAGCATTCTTTAATTTCAATGTATCAAGAAATACATTACATGTTGCAGGCTCAATCCAGCCGCGGCCGACTCCTACATAAAGAAGGAGATCTATATCCTTGGGAGACATATTTGCTTTTTCAAGTGCTTCTTTTCCTGCTTTTATACCGAACTGCAGGGAAGTTTCTCCTTCAGCTCTCTGATATCTTACATCAGTACCTGCTTTTTTGAAGAGATCTTCTATCTTAAATTTAAGTTTCTTCAGATCTCCCTGGGACATATGTTTACTGCTCTTTAATTCTACGTCTCTTAAAATATCCTCATTTGTTACTTTTTTACTGGGAAGAGCATACCCTATAGACTTTATTTTCATTCTCCATTAACTCCTTAATTTGTAGGGATAATTTTTATAATACATCAAAAAGACACTGTATGTAGTTTAATTCTTTATCGTGACGCGTAACGCGTGACGCGTAACGGGAGAATTCATAAACTAAAATATTATTATTCTCTAAAAATATTCTCTAAAAAATTATTAAAACCTTCTATAGATGTTCAGAAAAATAAAATTATACTTCTCTGAGCTCGACACTGCATTTTGGACAGCTTATAGAGGTTTCTCCATCTCCTATAAGTACTGTCATAGCACAGTTATTACATATTATCCTGTTACACTGAGGGCACATGCCAAATCTCATTACTTCTAACTTGCCGAGTAAATCTGTAGAAGCCTTTCTGGAAATCATCTTACCACATTTACCACATATAAAGGTTTCATCTTCTCTGGAAGTCTTTCTGACATTATTAAATATTTTAATGGTAGAAGTAAAGAAAGTGGAAACTCTGTCTATAATACTGCCGCTAAAGATATAATTCGGCTTCAGACTGCGTTTTTTCTTTTTATGTATCATTTTAACGGCAGACAGTGCAATTTCTTTTATCTCCTCATCTTCATCTTTAGTAAAAGCCTCTATATCTGAAATTACTTCCCATGCTCTCATATAGCCGAGAGCCTGAATAGAAATTTTTCTTATTTTTTTATCATAGTTTGAAAGCTGCTCATGAAAGTATTTTATACCTTTATCACCTGTTTTATTCAGAATTCTGATTACTGTGTCCTGAAATTTTACATCATCCTTATTTTCTTCCAGAGCAAACATTAAAGAAAGTAATGCATCAGTGCCCATTTCAGCAAGCTTTTCTTCTGATATATCTCTGGAAAAATCTTTATTTCTTCGTAAAATACTGAGCATTAATTCAAACCCCTCTGTGCCGCCTATTTTACTTATGGAATTTATAATAATTTCTTTAGTTTTATTATCACAGTTCTGAAGTATTTTATTAAAAGGATGGAGGGCTCTTCTGTCTTTTATCTCTCCCAGGGCTTTAGCGGCTGCTCTTACAACTTCTATTTTTTCATCTTCAAGAGAAACAAGTAAATCCTCTACTGCAGCCAGATTTTGAAGACGTCCCAGGTAATCTGCAGAAGAAGCTCTCACCTGCCAGCTATTATCTTTCAATCCCTTTAAAAATGGCTCTATTCCGACAATCAACAGTTTGTCTATCTCTTCAGATGCCAGGGTCTGAATATCCCAGCTCCTGTCATTCAAAGCTCTCAACAGTATGGTTACAGACTGAAGATTACCAATTCTTCCAAGAAATTTTACAGCCTGTTTCCTGTCACTTTCCCTGGGGCTGCTGAGTTCATCGGAAAGTTTATCAATTATCTCCTGAACTACATTATTTATCTTATCTACAGTTTTCCTTGCTATTGCTCTTACTTCCGGGTCTGTATCAGTCTGGGCAAGATGTATCATAGGGGTTAAAGCTCTATAATCACCGAACTTTCCAAGAGCTTCTGCTGCAGCTTTCCTCATACGACTGTAGTCATCGGTAAGACATGATATAAGGCTGTTAGCAGCACGTTCATCTCCTATTTTTCCAAGAGCTTCTGCCGCTATAGTTCTAACTGCCACATTATGATCAGAAAGAAGTGCTGTAAGTGGTTCTACTGCTTCAATAACTTTTTCATTTCCCAGGGTTCTTGCTGCAGATAATCTTACATACTCGTCTTTACTGGATAAATCCCTTATGAGTTTATATGCTTCTAACATAACTTTCTCTCCAAATAGAATTTTTGAAGTATTATAGCATTTAAGTGTATGAAGGTCAAATTTGATTGCCTTTAAAAATGACAGGTGATTTTACATACCATGGAAAAAGAAATTTATTATAGAATATTCAGAGTGAAAAGTGAAAAGAATAGGACATTACTTGCTACTCACTATTCACTATTCACTAAAAAACACAATCCAAGGTTTATAGCTTAAGATAACATTAACTCTAAACTCTCAACTCTAAACTTTAAACAAATGCTACAAGGATTTTTAATAAAATTGTTGAATTTTAAATTGAGGAGTTATATATGCTTGAGCCGGGCAGACGTTGTATTATTGCTTCAATCTGTATAATTATTATTTTCTTTACAGGAATTTTTGGTTATCACCTCATAGAGGGGTGGAGTTATCTTGATTGCATGTATATGATGGTTATAACCCTGAGCACTATAGGCTTCGGTGAAACCCATCCTTTATCTCCTGCCGGGAGACTTCTTACCATATTTATTATAGTATTCGGTATAAGTACAGGTGCCTATGTATTACAGGGTATAGCCCGTTTCATAATTGAAGGAGAACTCAGCAACATGATAAAAAAACAGAAATTACAGAAACAAATAGAAGCAATAAAAGATCACTTTATCATATGTGGTTTTGGAAGAATAGGAAGCAGAATTGCATCAGAGTTGAAAGAATCCGGAGTAGCCTTCGTTATAGTAGAGAGGGACAGTAAATTAAATGAACATATAATAGAAGAAAAAGGCTATCTACTGGTAGAAGGAGATGCTACTGATGATGAAATACTGAAAAAAAGCGGTATTGAAAGAGCAAAAGGCCTGGTAAGTGCACTGGCTTCAGATGCAGATAATGTTTATGTAGTACTTTCGTCAAGAGAACTGAATGGAAAACTTATTATTATTTCCCGGTGCCGCGAAGAAAGCGGAAAGAAAAAACTTTATATAGCAGGAGCAGATAAGGTTATATCACCATATCACATAGGTGCTCTCAGAATGTCTATGGCTGTAATAAAACCAAATGTCTATGGTTTTCTGGAATTAATAACGGAAAACAAAGAACTGGATCTGGATATGGCAGAAATATCTATAAGTGACGGATCTGCTCTCCATAGAGTTGCTCTTAAGGATTCACATATAAGAGATAAACTTGGAGTTATAGTTATAGGTATAAAAAAACATCATGGCCATATGTTATTCAATCCATCTCCGAGAGAGTTTATAGAGGAAAGAGATCACCTTATAGTTCTGGGAAGCAAGGCTCAGATTAAAGCTCTTCATGATATGGTCAGCAAAACAACCAGGGAAGGTTTATTGAGTATAACAAAAAAACTTGATTTAAAAGAAGTAAGATATTATATGAGCAGTGAGCAGTGAGTAGTGAAGAGTGAAGAGTGAAGAGTGAAGGGTGAAAAGTGAGAAAAACTTCAGAAGAAATATTATGAAATAAAGAAGGCACCTGGATTTGAAATATTTGGAGGTGAAAAACAGTGAGCAGTTAAGGGAGTTTATAGTTTTAGGAATGACAATTAAATAACTGTCTCAAATATATTAAATCGTGACGCGTAACGCGTGACGCGTTACGGGAGGAAAGAGACTATTAATAAATTTCCATTCCTTACTGATAACTGGTCACTGAGCACTGATCTATGGAGGAAACAAAAATCGACTGGGATCTGATGCAGCTTTACATGAGAGTTTTACAACTTAAAAGTTCCTTTGAAAAGAGTAAAAGAGAATACGAAGAATATATAATAAAATGTGAGAAATCTATAGAAGAGTGTAATGAAATGCTTAAAGATCTTGAAGAATTCAGGGATAACGACAGGCAGGAGTAATCCCCTTAGAGACTGTAAGAAAATAACCCTGGCAAATTGTTAGAACGGTTATCATCCTCGCGTCACGCGTTACGAGTTACGCGTCACGATATAGACTGTAAATATGATTGGGTTATTTCTCGACAACCCCTTATCTTATAAAGTTGAAATAAAGTTGAACTCCATAAATTAGAAGCTCAGAAACCTTTTCCCTGCAGGAATTAATTTAAAACAATAAAAATGTACCTTTTTTCTTATTCCTCAAAAGGTACATTTTTCCTCTATTGAACTAACAGCCATGACCGGGTGGTCACAACAAAGCATGAGAATGTATTTTCGCATTACGCATTACGCATCACGCATCACGATTCTCATATAAAGAGACTCTAAGAAAATAACCCTGGCAAATTGTTAGAACGGTTATCATCCTCTCGTCACGCTTTACGCGTCACGATATAGACTGTAAATATGGGGTTATTTCTCGACAACCCCTTAATTTTGTGTAACTTTAATAATTGTCGATGGTGATGCATTACCATTGCTATCTGTCGCATTAACAGTTATAGTATGTTTGGTTCCGGAACTAAAAGTGGAAGTATATGTATCATAGAAATGTCCTTTGTCGTCTGCAGAAAGTTTTTTGGTTCCTGCACTCCCCTGTACTAATAACGGAAGACCAAAAAGTGAAGTCGCGTAGTCATATTTTATCGTAACTGTTGCGAATGGTTTTGTATATCCTTCTATTACTAAAGGAAATGACACCTGCTGCCCATCTGTAATATTTAGTATTTGAGGTGCATTAAATCCCTGTTCCACATCGAAAGTGACAGGTGGTTCTACTACTAAAGAACTTGACTTGTTTTGATCTCCAAGGTGGACTGTTACCCTGGCATTTGAAATTTTATCTGAAGAATTTATGGTATATGAACCGACATATTTTCCCTGCTCAATTTCAGACAGAGCTATATTGTTTATGTTTAATCCGCTTATTTCAATCCAACCGGTACATTTACTCTTTCCAAAGACTGTAACATCAAGCCTCTGCCCTGCTTTCAAAGGGTATTGCCCGTTATGATAAGCAGAAGTGATAATAGAATTACTTGCAGGATTTATAGTAAAAGACCATTGTAAAGAAATTACATTACCGTAATCATCCCTTGCACTGAACTCAACAGGTATATTTCTATTTACAGGCAAAGGATTGGCAGGATTATAAGTCACAAACTTCGTTGTTTTTGAAGTCTGTGAAGATACATCAACTCCATTAACTATTAATTTTACAGACTGAAGATTTATAAGTGTACTGTTCTGTGTGTCAAAAGTTATATATATATTTGGTCTATCACTTTCTACAGAAGCCCTATCAGAGGGAGAGACAGCAGATATTTTGGGACCAATTCCTGTGATGTTAAGAGGTGTTCCTGACTGAACAGCACCAACTTCTTTTCCATCTTTTGAAAGATGACCCACTACAACAGCTTCTGTGACAATATCTCCCTGAGAAACTTTATATATACCCTCATAAACGCCTGATTGAACTTCATACATTAAAAGACCTGATTTAAAATTACTTATATCAAAAGTTGCTTTTCCTCCAGGAGTTCCCTTTAATATAACTCTGAGTTCTTCATCCTTTTTGAGAGGTTTGTTCCCATTATGGGTAAAGGAATATATCTTTATCTCTTCGCCAGATGTCTGCTGCACTGAACCTTGACCTACAGTTATTCTTTTATCTGCCTCTAATCTGGATGACGAAGAATTATCTTTCATAAGGTAACCTGTTACCGGTAAATCTTTTCCCCTGTCAGTAGACTTTATGGTATAGGTTCCCACATATTTTCCTGAATTCATCTCATTTACTCCGACACCGCTTACAATTCCTGCTATATCAAAATAAGCTTTACTTCCAGGAGTGCCTATTAAGGTTACTGTTATGACATCACCGGAATTGAGATTACCAGCGGCATCATGATAGATTGAATAAATAGTGGTAGCTCCAGTCCCAGGGCCGGATGTTGCTGTGGCAATATCCTGTGTTTCAATGAATATTGCCTGTTGTGAGCTTTCCCATTTTACTTTTGCGTCAAAAGCTTCACCGACAAACCTTAAAGGAACCATAGTGCTGCCTCTGAGAGACATAGCAGGAACATCCAGATACTTTGTCTGACCGTTAACATAGGCAACCTGACTGTCAAGGGTCAGCTGTATTTTTTTATTACCTTTATTCGCTGTAATTGTCCTTGTAAAATTATTATATTCCACAAAAGCTCCGAGTCCCTCAAATATAGCTCTTAAGGGTACCATTGTTCTTCCTTCTATCTGGGTCGGAGGAACATCGAAAAAGAGCTTTTTCCCATTGATATAAACGCTGATCTCTCTTGCTGAAGCACTGATGCTTAACAAAATTACAAAGATTAAGGATAAACAAATTATTTTTCTCATAATTTTTATACCACCTTTCATATTTAGATAATATGAGGTGATGAATGTGATATTCATCACCTCATGAATTATTTTTAGCTGCTAATAAATTTTATATGCAGACAGCTTATTTCCATCTGTGTAAAAAAGAAGTCCATATATCCTGTCATAAAAATGGGCAGGTTTATCATTACCCAGATCTGCCTGGAAGTCCATTTTACCTGTATCCAGATTTACTCCTCCGACTCCCTTTATATTACTGTTCTGTTCGTCCTCTCCATAGACATAAAAATAAGCCTTTTTCTGTTTTGTAAGAAGTTCGAGCCGCTCCTTTCTAATCTCTACAGCCTTTAGAAAACCGGGGGAATTTCTGTATTTCGCGGCGTTGCCCCAGAAGATTTTTGTTTCTTCAGCCTGTCTGTAAAGTCTATCTTCTGCGGCATTTCTATTGATTGTTCTGTTAACATCATAAGCTATATAAGAACCAAGCAGCAGCGGTGTAGCCAGTCCACCGGTAAATATTATGATAGCTGCACCTATTAAGAGACGATTGGAGAGCTTATCAAGAAATCCGGGAGGCTGTTCTTTAAAACCTGTAATCCAGACCTTGTGTCCTGAATCCATATCATAACTTGCCACTTTCTGACCTGATCTGACAATTACTGTATTATTTTTATCATAAACTGCAGTAACGACAGGATTTTGAAAATCAAGGGTTATCTTATAAACATCCTTGCCTGTCTTTTTATCGATAGCTATGAGTGAAATCTTATCTGCAAGGAAAATTTTATCTTTAGCAGAAGCTATATTGCTTACAGGTGACTGACAGTTCCAGAATTTCCAGAGTGTACGCCCTGTTTTTCCATCTATGGCAAAAACACCTGCAGGATCAACAGTTTTAACTTCATTCAAATTGGGTTTCAAAAATGTGCCGCCACATTGACCGTAAATGTTACCCTGATCATAATAAATTAATGGAATTACTACTCCAAAATCTTCAGATGTCCAGATTACATTTCCATCTTTTCTGTTTATTGCTCTCAGAACACCTGCTCCTGACGTATATATGGTATTATCTGTTATTATCGGATCTGCATCTGTTCTCAGCAAATCTTCTTCCTTATTTAAATTATAAGACGTATGCCATAACTGTTTCCCTGTTTTATAATCAAAATTTCTTACACCATCATAAAAGAAAAATATCTCATCATTTATAAATACAGGGGGATAGAAACCGCTTACATCATAGTTATTTCCGAAAACCCAGAAACCGGAAGATTTTGTGCCGTTAAAGGAGTCGCTAAAGTCCGCTTCCCATGTAATTTTACCTGTATATACATTAAAGTTGTATATATGTGGTTTAACTTTATCACCTGTATCGCTGTCTATAAGGTATAAAAATGAATTTTTTGAAAGAAGGGGAAGTATATCAATTCCACGCCCCTTTATCAGATTATTACCCCATATTTTTTCGCCTGTTAAAATTTCATAGGCTTCCAGTTTGAAGGAAGACTTCTCTTTGTCTATTTCTCTATTGACAAGAACTATATCAGTTCCGTCTATCAATTCAACATCGGTACGTCCTATGTCTGAGCCAATCTCTATAGACCAGAGATGTTCTCCGCTGCGTTCCGAAATGGCATAGAGATTTTTATTACTACCTATTAACAATACATCAAATTCTGACTGAATTATCCAGTCAATATCTTTATCGAATTCTTTACTCCACGAAGATGATGTTGCAGCAACCGATGCAAGGGGTTGCAGTAACATCGGAGAAAGTAAAGTCATTATTAGTAATAAACAAAAGATTGAAGTAAAACGATTTCTTTTGAGTAAAAACATTTAAATCACTCCTTATATTAAATTATTGTGACGCGTGACGCGTGACGCGAAGATTACGTATGAAACCAATCAATACCCATGAATTTAATGGATTATTTTCTTCTAACTCCCCTGGGCCTTATAGCTGGCAGTCTCTTCAACCTGTGTTGCTTCTAATATTTCATGGGCCCTCTTTACTTCTTGAACTGTGCCATGAACTATTAAAAGAAATTTATCTGATTTGAGAGATGTTTCATATTTTACGATACTATCCTCTGGTATACCAAGACTGTATAGAGCAGCTCCAATGGCACTCAGTCCCCCTGTAATTACTGCCCCCTGTAATGCACCAATAAGAGCTCCTACCAGCGGCCCTCCTACAAGAATAGGTCCGACTCCCGGGACAAAAAGCAGAGCAGAACCAAAAAAGAATCCCCATATTGCCCCCCAGAAAGCACCTGATTTTCCCCAGTAACCCACACGTTCACCTGTATTGTAGTAGCCTATCACCTGTTCTTCACTGTGATAATCCTTACCTACAATGGATAATTTCTTCATATCAAAACCGGATTTATGAAGTTCCTTAACAGCTTCTTCTGCCGCTGCATGGGTTCCATAAATAACTATTACGGAATTATTCATTAACATAAATAACCTCCTTTCCATCTATATTTTGCTCATCCCAGCCAGGAAATCTGATCTGTCTAATTCCCCTGGATAATTTATATATATGCAAAATATTTGCCAACAGGTTTACACATTGAGTAAAAAGGTTATAGAGTAAGGAGAAGATTATTTTATAAAATAAAAATTAATAAAAAAACCCTGTATATATAAAAAAACTGTGGTATATATAAAAAAAGTGTGGCATATATAAAAAATTGGGGCATTATCTATTGATGAATCCATTAAAAACAGGGGACTGATAGATAATATAAATTAAAATGAAAATTTTGTGATTTTATGAGGGTTTTCTAATTCTGGATAGTCATAGAAATTGTTTCTACAAAGAGGAAAGTTAGCTTAACAGGGAGAAAATCCAAAAGGGAAAAAATCTCTTCCTTCCCCTCTGTATTCAAGGACACTATCTTTTCCCAACTAAAAGTACTTCAATCAATTTAGCTATGCCCCAGCCGATGATTCCGTATACAGCCATTGCTATGAGTGTCGCAGGCTCAAGGAATGAGGTTGTTTCAGCTCCCTGAGTTGTAAATGTCTGGAATATTCCATAGAATGGAGCCAGGAAAATACCGGTTACTGCATAGATAAAAGACACAAAACCACTTTCCGGATTTGCTCCGAGAATTTTAAATACTAATCGGAAAGAAAGTAAGACTTCAATGACGCCAACTACGTAATACACCAGATAGCGTCCCTGAAAAATGCTTTTCTCCTGCTTTGCCTCCCTCTTTTCTTCCGGAGCTGAGCCTGAGCCGGTGGTAGTTTTTTCTGTAAGTATTTCATCACCATCGCCAGTTTTTTCTTTCATTACTTCTCTTTTCTTTTCCATTATCATCTCTCTACACCTCCATTTATACTTTACTACTTCTATAGTTTTTCACTTTTCAAACAAAGCCTTATTCAACTTTGCAGGGCGAGGCATGCCTCGCCCTGCAACAGGATAACGATTTTTCAATATTCTGCAAAACTATAGAGCACTTAATTATTTTTAAATTTCTTCTATGCCCGGGTCAAGTAAGACAGAAGTAAACTAAATTCTTTTTCCCTGCAGGAGTCTAATCACCAGAACAACCACTGCAATAACAATCAAAATATGAACAAATCCCCCAAGAGTATGGCCAGTAATAAAACCCAATAACCAGAGTACCAGGAGTATCACAAAAATAGTCCAGAGCATTATTCTCATCCTCCCTTCTTTTACTTATTCTCTTCTTTACTATCTCTTCTCTCTAATAATAATATACCATAGTTTTTATAAATTGTCAATCATTTTTG
>Ga0351856_1058_pt1 | contig 24318 bp, 20 predicted proteins | sample BONcelHFGM3001D8_FD_206798 | JGI IMG/M metagenome (GOLD analysis project Ga0351856, IMG submission 206798) | Enriched cells from coal bed in the Powder River Basin, Montana, United States - BONCAT cells FGM rep2 HSBNCT.FGM.300.1.D8 ... | reverse complement strand
TGTGATACGGATCAGCCTGGCCATCCACGCCCATCCGGAAATTGGTCTGCAGGAACATTGGGCATGCCAATTTCTCATCAACGAAGCCAGATCCCGGGGATTTAAGATTGAAACACCGGTGGCCGGAATGGAGACCGGGTTTATCGCCCAATACGGGTCTTCATCAGATGGTCCGAAAATCGCGTTTTTATGCGAGTATGATGCCCTTCCCGATCTGGGGCATGCCTGCGGCCACAATATCATTGCGGCGGCATCGTTCGGGGCTGCGATGGCGCTTATACCCATTGTATCCGAGCTGGGTGGAACCATCCTTCTGATTGGAACCCCGGATGAGGAGGCGATTGGTGATGCGTCCAAAGGCGGCAAGGTCATCATGAGCCGTGCCGGAATCTTTGATTCTCTTGACGCCGCGTTCATGATGCACCCCACCAGCGGGAAAAACGCGGTCTGGCGGTATGCCTTTCCATTAAAGGACTTTACGGTGCAGTTTGATGGGAAGCCAGTCCATTACACGCAGCCGGAAAAGGGAATCAATGCTCTGGAAAGCCTTCTGATGTTTTTGAACAATATCAATTCACTGAAGCGGGGCTGGTCACCATCCGTGATGCTGGCATATACGATTACTGACGGTGGCGGTCCAAGTGCCATAACGGTTCCCAAAAGCGCAAAAGCCCATATGACCCTGAAGGCATTCGATGTCGAATACCTGATATCCCGCTTTGAGCAGGTGCAAACCTGTGTGAAAGCCGTGTCAGAAATGACCGGCGCAAAAGGGCACATTCATGTCCTGGATGAATACCGGCACATGATCCCCAATCTTCACCTTGCAGCCAGCATGTTTAAACATATTCAGTCCCTTGGTGAACCGGTGGAAAGCCCGATAGATTCCCAGCGAAATCTGGAACGGCAAACATATCCGGGCATTTCAACCGATTTTTCGGACGTCAGTTGGGTGGCCCCGGCTATCCACGGATATTGCAGTATCGGTGACAGCAGGCTGGTTGCCCATACACCCGAATTTGCAGAAGCAGCCGGTTCCGAAGCCGGAAATGCGGCGGCAATACTGGGCGCAAAGGCAATGGCGATGTCGGCAGTTGATATCCTTTATGACAAGGCGTTTGCTGACCATGTTAAAACCGAATTTCTGACTTACCAGAGCCGGAGTTTTCACAATGTGCCGGGTATCCCGCCGCAGTATTTGCCGTTTCCCGAGGCATTTCTCAGTCTCAACAGATGATTGAAACAAAGCAGTCAAGACGCAGTAACGGATTCATCACTGTTTGATAAATCCAAGACGTTTTAGGGATACCTTGCCATGCGGTGTTTGGCTTCATGCCAATCCATACCGTTCAATTTTTTCGTACAGTGTTTTTCGGGATATCCCCAGACTTTGGGCGGTCAGGCTTTTATTTCCCTGATGTCTCGCAAGCGTTTTTTGAATCAGCTCGGTTTCCATCTGACGAAGGGTGATGCCGGATTCAGGAAGGCTCTGGAGTAGCGACATGCCATCCGGGAGCGGTCTGCCCGATTCATTCAAAATTTTGGATGGCAGATCATCAACCGTAATGGATTTGCCGGTGGACAGGATCATGGCCCTGGCGATACTGTTTTTCAGCTCCCGAACATTGCCGGGCCAACTATAGTCGATCAGTCTCTGCATGGCCAGGGGATCAATCTGTTGAACCGCTTTGTTGTACTGCCGGGCGAACTGCCGAATGAAATGATCGACCAGCAGACAGATGTCATTCCGACGGTCCCGCAATGCCGGAACACGGATGGGCACCACCTCTATCCGATACAATAGGTCGTTCAGAAATCGGCCGGCCCTGATTTCCGCATGCAGATCCAGATTGGTGGCTGCAATGATTCGAACATCAACGTTTCGTGAGGTGGCGCCGCCTACGGGTTCAAAGGCCATTTCCTGTAAAAACCGCAACAGTTTGCTTTGCAGACCCAGGCTCATATGCCCGATTTCATCCAGAAACAGGGTTCCCTGATGGGCCAGTTCGATTCGTCCCTTGCGATCCGCCACCGCACCGGTAAATGCCCCCTTGACATAACCGAACAGTTCGGCTTCCAGCAGGCTTTCGGTCAGGGCTGCGGAATTGATACAGATCATCGCACTATTCTTCCGCGGACTTTCCTGATGCAGGGCTCTGGCCAGAAGTTCCTTGCCCGTACCGGTTTCACCATAGATCAGAACCGATGCATCGGTCGCGCCGACGGTTTTCACCATATCGAAAATCCGCTTCATTCGGGAATCGTCGCCAATGATTCCGTGAAAGGTATTTTCGGCTTCAACTTGATTCTTCAAAGCGATCAGCTCCCGACTGCGGGCGTATTCCAGAACCGCCTTGTCAAGGACGATAATCAGCTCCTCGTAGTCCAGTGGTTTGATCAGATAATGGGTCACGCCTTCCTTCATCGACTGTACGGCTGATTTGACGGTCCCATGGGCAGTCATAATGACAAACGGGGGCGGATTTGGCGTTCTGCTGATCATCCGGTACAGTTCGATACCATCTTTGCCCGGGAGTTTCAAATCAGACAGAACCACATCGATGCCATGGGCCTTGCGGTAAATTTCCATCGCCTCTTCCGTATTGCTGGCCTGCAACACCATGTATCCCTCGTCTCCCAGAATGGCCCGGATGACTTTCAGGGTGCTTTTCAGATCATCCACAACCAATACGGTCTTATGCGTCACCTGCAAGCCTCCCCGATCAGCGGTTCCATTTTGAGAGGCAGATCGATGACAACGGTTGTCCCTTCTTCCGGACGGGACACGAGTGTCATGCGACCATGATGACTTTCCACAATACCCAGACTCAGGGGAAGCCCCAAGCCCGTTCCGGATTCCTTGGTGCTGTAAAATGGATCGAAAACATACGGAAGATTGGCTTCGCTGATCCCGACGCCCGTGTCATGGATCTCGATTCGAATCTGATCCGCCTGTTTCTCATTTTCTAACGCGCGCTGGATTTGAGATGAAAACGTGATGTCTCCCCCGGACGGCATCGCATCCAGGGCATTGACCATTACATTGATCAGCACCTGTTCAATTTGATGAGAATCCACAAATACCTGCGGCAGATGAGGGATCAAATGGTTATGCAACCGGATTTCCATTTCATCCGCCTGTTTGGCAAAAAGATTCTGGGTAGAGAGGATCAACTGGTTGATATCCGTGGCAACCGGACGGGGTTGGGACTGACGGGCAAAATGCAGGAATTCGGTGACAAACTGACTGAGCCGGTCGATTTCTTCAGACACCAGCCGGGTATATTCTTCCACCAGGGGATCATCTGCGCGGCGTCTTTGCATGTGCACGATAGCCCCTTTCATGGCATTCAGCGGGTTCCGGATTTCATGCGCCACCCCTGCCGACAGTCGGCCCAGGGAAATCAGCTTTTCCGAGCGAACCAGTTCATTCTGAATGGATGACAAATTTTTGACCATATGATTGAATGACTGTGTCAAATCGCCAAGTTCGTCCCGGGAGCGAATGGGAATCTCTGAATCCAGATGGCCCTGTGCCATGCGCTGGGTGGCGGCGACCAGCTCACGTACGGGTCGCAGCAGATAATAGGATAACACACTGACACCCAGAACCGCAAAGGTGAAAATGATGATCCCTACCTCGATGACCCGCCGTTTGATGGCCAGCGCTTCCCTGCCCAGTTCATCCACCGGAATGGTGACCGCCAGAGACCAGCCCATCATGGGAACCGGCGCAAAGGCCGCTACCTTGGCTACCTGGTCATGAACATAATTTTTGGAGGCGTTGGCGCCTTTTATCATTTCCTGAACCAGCTCTTTCAAACTGGGTTCGGTATACGTGTCGATTTCCAGGTGATAGGGTTCATAATGGGGATGGGCCGTATTGCGCCCCTGACTGTCCACCAGAAATGCATAGCCTTTTTCGCCGACCCGGATACTGCCCACCAGTTGAATGATTTTTTCATAGTCCAGGTCAATGACGATCAATCCGCTGAACTCATGCCATCCGGAATAAAACGGAATGGCACATTGCATGAGGTATCCCCCTCTGGGAGGTGAAAAAAAAATGTCAGAAAAATGAATTTGCTCCGGAGGTGCATTTCGGGCGTTTTGAAAAAAGGAATGATTCAGGTAATCGTTATTCTCTTCGGCCGTTTCGGATTCCCCGGCCCGAATCAGGGTCAGGCCCTGGGCGTCCAGAAATCGGATCTGATAATAATACGGGGAGCGCATCATGAAATCCTGGAACAGTCCCTGAATGTTTTCATGATTGAACGCGGTTTCCGCGACCAGTCGAAAGGTTCTGGCAATATGAAAATCTTCCAGAACCGGGAGACTGGCAATGGTCTTCAGGTCCATGCGGCAGTTGAAAAATATGTTCTGTATCTTCTCGGCAGATGATTCCACCTTGACCATCTGTTCATGGCGAACCAGGCGGTTTACCCGCTCCTCTGCAGCCTCAATTGAAAAATACCCCAGGATGGCAATGGGCAGACACACCAGTGGCAGGATAACCGTCAGTAATTTGAAGAAAATGGAGAATCTGAACGTCATATTTCATCGCCGTGAATCAGTTCACCAACAGCCACAACAAAAAGAATTCCGACCAATGATGCTGGATTTTGATTGTTTCAGCATCTGATGAACTGTATTAATTCAATATGGATTGGTTTTGTCGCCATCATAAAAAGCATGGGTTATCCTGTCAATCGAAAAGGGGTTAACCGGATTTTCGATCAGAATCTTCAGGCGGAATATTGTCTTTTGCAGGAGAATGAAAATTGAAACAAATCACCCGTATTTTGATCAATCTTTTGTTTTTCCTCATCAGCCTGACTCTGCCGGGCTTTTCGGTCCATGCGGCGGAAGAGGTGGTCATCGGCATCGCGACGTCTCTGAACACCATCGAAGGAAGTGAGAGCTGCAAGGCGGCGGGACTGGCGGTCGAGGAGATTAACCGGAAGGGTGGGGTCCGGATCGATGACCACAGGCGTTTGATTCGGCTGACCACCATGGATATCGACGATGCAGGACCCGACAGCGAAAAAAACGAAAGCGTTCGAAAATTCGAGGAATTCATTCGAAAAGAACCGCTACATGCCATTGTGGTCGGGCCGTTCCGTTCCGAAGTGCTGTTGCAGGTGATCGATATCATTGCCCATCACCGGATCCCGCTTCTGGAAACCATTGCCATGACGCCTGTCATCGAATCTCTGGTGTTACGGGATCCCCGATACCGCTATATTTTCCGCACGGGTCTCAATACAAAGTATCTGGCGGATGCCATGATCCAGATCATGCAGTTTTTAAAAGCCCGGTTCGGGTTTAACCGGGTGTATATCATGACTCAGGATATTGCGTGGGCCCGTTCAACCGTAGCGATCATGATCCGGCTCTATTTTGACCGGATGGGATGGCAAGTGGTGGGCGCGGATCATTTTGCCTATGGCACATCGGACTTTTCAGCCGCTTTGACCAGAGCCGAAGAAAGAGGTGCTCAGGTCATTCTGCCGATTTTCGATATGCCACACAGCGGCAATCTGGCTGTACAATGGCAGGAAATGAAGGTTCCGGCCAGGCTGTGCGGATTTATTTCCCCTATGGTCGGCCCCGGTGCCTGGCAGGCATTTGACGGGAAGATTGCCGGATCACTGAATGTCATTTTTGAACTGGGCAACATGCCATCGGACCATCATCCTCCGGCCAGCACATTTTATCGACAGTACCAGGAGCGCTATGGCAAAAGAATAGAAGCCGGTCACGGGCCAGCACCCTCTTATGAATCCATCCATCTGTTGGCAGCAGCCATTGAATCTGCATCTTCACTGGATCCGGAAAAACTGGTAGCGACTCTTGAAGCCTCGGATCGCCAGGGGGCCATGGGCCGTATGCGTTTTCACAAAGGCCATCAGATCATTTTTGGAACCGATCCACAACAGGAGGCCGTGGTTTGTCTGTTCCAGTGGACGCCTGATGGTAAACGCCAAATCGTCTATCCGCCATCCATCGCCGAAGGAGAGATTGAATAGCCGGTTGCCCGCGGTTACCCCTATCCCTGATTGCCCATGTTTATAAATCTACACCAATCCCCGCTCCCCAAGATTCCCATACCGGTGCCAGGTGTCGCAGATGCTCTGCTCGCGGATATAGTTCAGCAGTTCAATCCGGCCATCCATCAGGACAGGCGTCCGGGCAATATAAAAACCGATTCTGGCCGCCGCCTCATAAACCGATTGCGGTACGCGGTCTGAAGAGGCATACCGGAGCCGATCGATTTTGGGCAGGCTTTTGATCAGGTCGGCATCAGTCTGAATCGTAATCTCTGCTTTTTCCAGAAACTGGGCGGTAATTACGAGGTGATCCATCATACCGAGCTGATCGATCAACTGGTTAAAAATGGAAAGATCAAACTGACAGAATCATGGGCAGGCGCGCTGACATATCATGATCCCTGTTACCTGGGACGATATAACAAGATTTACGATCAGCCAAGAGCGATTCTGCGATCGATTGCCAGGGGCGTCATCAAGGAACTGGATCGACACGGTCCGGAAAGCTTTTGTTGCGGCGCCGGTGGAGGCAGAATGTGGATGGAAGAAACCATTGGAAAAAGAATTTATCTGGAGCGGTCTGAAGAAATCGTCCGTAAAAAAGTCTCGACCGTAGCGGTTTCCTGTCCCTTCTGCCTGACGATGATCGAAGACGGGATGAAAGAACTGGGCAAGGAAGAGGAGATCCGAACAATGGATATCGCTGAGTTGGTGGAAAAAAACATGGTGTAAAACCGGTTTTGGGTGTTGGGTTGGCCCGATACCCACAATAGGGGAAAGAAAACTCCCGAATGGAAAGTTTCAGCGTTATCCGTTGCGAAAACGGGCTCTGCCGGACCAGCGATCATGAACTGATTCTGGAGGAGCCTCTCTTAATCCGGGTTGAGGGCAAGCCGTATTCGGTTGTCATGCGGACGCCGGGTGAAGAGATACCCCATGCCGCGGGTTTCTGCCTCGGTGAAGGGCTTGTGGATGACGTGAATGATTTCGCGACGATCGGGTTCTGCATGGATCTTGATCCGAACGTCGTGGAGGTCAGACTTAAACCCGAACGATGCGAAAAAGTACGGGATATTTTGGAGCGAAGGGGCTTTGTCAGTCAGACAAGCTGCGGGATCTGCGGCAAGGAGTTGGTGAAGGACCTGTATCAGATCCTGATACCAGCAGAAGACAATACTCAGGTCGACATGCATCAGATTCCGGCATGTATCGACAAGCTGATCAGCAATCAGGTTTATTACCAGACGACCCGCGGGTCTCATGCTGCCATGCTTCTCGACTCCCGGCTTGACAAGCTGTCGTTTGCCGAAGACGTCGGCCGGCATAATGCCCTTGACAAGGCCATTGGAAAGCTGCTGCTGGACGGCCATCTACAAGATGCCGTCGCAGTGGTGCTGTCCTCCAGAATCAGCTATGAACTGGTGCAAAAGGTTGCCCGGGCCCATGTTCCCATCATTGTCAGCAAATCCCGTCCCACGGCGCTTGCGGTTGAAATGGGAAAAAGCCTGAACATGACCCTGGTCTGTGCTGCCAAGGCGTCCGAACTGATCATTTTTTGCGGTGAAAATCGGATCAGGAAATAAATCAGAAACAGATTAACCCAACGACTCTACCTCCACACCCTTATCAAAGTGGCTGCAATAGCCTGATAGCCTGGTTTATATACATGGGAATCTAGGCTATTTCAACGGGATAAATCGGTTATTTCCCGGCACATTTCGAGCATCTTTTCCGAGGGTGAATTGGCGAGAAGATTAGTTGATGCAAAATTTGCATCAACTGCCACTGATGGCAAGAACCATAGCTATTAAGATAGTGATTTTGGGAAGGCAGCAGCAGGAAGGGGATAGGCCTTGGCCTTTTTTGGCCATCACCGACCGATAACGCACCCAAAATCTTTATCTTAAAAACTATATGTGATCTATGGGACAAATGTAAAGATAGCTCCTTGAAACTGAGTAATATCCCCATTCGGGGCAAAACCAAATAGAAAATAATAACCGGAATTCACAAATCCGCTGCACTGATACGTCGGACTAATTTCAAAAAACTGCTTAAACGCATCATTTTCCCATGAACCGTTTGATGGAAATGTGCCTGAAAATTGTCCTTTAATTAGCTCCCCATTTCCCCATTGAATGAACCTCTCTCTGTTCAAGATGTCTTTTTGAGCAAAATAAAATAATACATCTTCAGATGACACAGAATAATATATCGCAGAATAAAAAGTCAAAACACCTGTCGGCGGAGATGTGCTTTTTAAAACAGCGATCAAATTCCTTAGATCCATATTCGTGCACACAATATTTTCAACACCGGTTATTTCAGACAAGGGGCGCGCGTTGAAATAAAGATAATAAGGCGATGAGGGAGTCTGGTTCTGCCCACCCCGTACAGCGCGAACATAGTTTTTATTGATTTTCGGATTATTGGAAGTGATGCCATAATCAAAGGATACATTCCAGGCGTTACCTGTATCGTAATCAACGGTAGTGGACGACCAGTAACGGGCAGTGTGAGGAATAGTTGAATTAGCCGGATTGATTGCCAGACTATATTGGACGTAATCCACGAGTGAGTTAGATTCATTGATATTGGGAAGACGCCAGTCTGTATTTCCTGCAAGAGACAGGCCCTCACAATAGGCAAGTGCTTCTTCCCATGTCAATGTTTTATCAGACGCATTCTGCTCCCATATCAGGCCCGTGAAAGTATCGGTAACCATGCCGTCATTTACCACATAACGATCCATTGGTGCGGACTGTCCTCCGCGTACGGCGCGGACGAAACGACTGGCAGTAGACTTATCGGTCTCTCTGCCATTGCTGTAGCTGAAGTTTATGGCCCACGCTTTGGCGGTATCCCAGGTATAGGTATCAGACGACCAGTAATCGAATACGTTTGACCAGTCAGATAATGATTTTGTGTTGGGGAAATAATCCTGATTGATACTGGGATTATTGGCACCATGATTTACAAGTTCATTCAACTCTTTGATGGACGGAATCCGCCAGTCCGAATATCCACCAAAATGAGCATCGTTCAGAGCCTTGAGGAAGTTTTCGGTATTCGCACCACTGCCGTAATTCCCTGGATTGCCACCGTTGGTGTTCGGGTTGCTGTTATACCAGGTATACGTGTTGTCGGCATCGTGAGAATTAGCGTTATTTACAGCATCATCCATATTCTGCTTCGATTCCCAGAACAGACCGGTGACATTGTCCTGAACCATCACCCATGATGTGGCAGAATCCTGCAAAATGCTGCCATTGATATCCCGCTTTGTGTAGGAAGGCGGATTAATTGAATAGTTGGCATCCTGCCCATAAAACGGCTGACCTGGCGATGGACACGGAATTTCGACGCTATTGTTATAGCATTTGTTCTGGCCTGAATCCGGCACAGATCCGGCAAAAACAGATGCGGAAAAAATCAAAAGCACCATACCACACAGCAGGCACCTTTGCATTTTCTTTTCCATTGCGACCCCCTTTGGTAAAATTTCGCACCAATAAAATTATGTTTAATGGATTGATATTTTGAATTTTAGAATTGAATATTGGCGCCAGTTCAGGAACGGTTGAATTGTGCTTACACCAAACTGTTAGCAAAAATGGCGCCACTGATATACATTTTATATCTTTCTTGTTGTTTTTGCAAAATTATTTTTCAGTCAAATCTTATTATAGACTTTCAGAAAATTTATTTCACAAGTCAGCAGGGAGGAGATGGCCCAAAAAGGCCTATCCCCTCCCTGCTGACTTCCCAAAATATTTATCTTGAAAGCTATATCAATGATTGTGATGGAACTGCTTAAGAAAGATTGCGTCATCCTGCCTGAAAAGAACGTTGAGATTGCTCGAAAAAGCGGAACGCGATTCGGTGTTGAATCTTATCATGCCGGATATTCTGATGCAGGATATGGACGGTTACTCCGTATTCACTACGTTGACGCACCAGGATAAAACCAGAGAGATTCCGGTGGTTTTCATTACGTCCATCTCTGGGAACCTGTTTGAAGATTCTGGATCAGGCATGCAAAATGAGTTTTCATCGAGTGGATTCTGTAACGAATCTTCCGGGGTTACTGCTGTGGGTCTTCTGTCAGAAGCGTTTTTATCTCATCCAGAAAACACATCCACTCCTGATAAATCTGATGCGCCTTTTCCAGTGTGATATGAATGAAACGAACCATATCACCGGGTCTGGCCTGAGCCATTCTGAAAATATCCGATGAAATCACGGTGGCGATATTGGTGTATCCACCGATTGTCTGCTCTTTCAACAGGATGATCGGTTGACCATCGGCCGGTATCTGGACATTGCCTGGCATGACGGGTTCGGAAATGATGCTTTGCGGCGCGTCCGGGTCCCGAAAAATTTTCGGTCCGACCAGGCGACATCCCATTCGATTGCTTTGCGCGGTGACGATGAACGTCGCGGAAAAAAACTTATCCTGATCATTTCTGAAACTGTCGTCATGCGGTCCCGGAATGGCCCGAATGGCGATTTTTTCCGGATACAGTGGAATCCAGGGCAGACTCCTCGGTTTTTTCAGCAGTCGGCCTTCACCGCGATGCAGAATGTCTTTGGATAAAAGAAGCCGCCCCTTTAGCCCGCCCATGCGGCCTCCCACATAGGTGGAGCGGCTTCCCATGACCAGAGGGACATCAATCCCGCCGCTGATGGCGAGGTATGCCCGGCAGCCATTTTCCGCCATGCCCAATTCAACGCCATCACCGGGCCGAACCCGGATGGATGTCCATTCCGGACAAGATTTTCCATTCACCCGAAGGTTCATGTGCGCGCCCGTAACAGCGATATCGGCATCACAGAGAACATCGAACTGTGCGCCTATCATGGACATTTCCAGAACGGCGCACGCGGATGAATTCCCCACCAGCCAATTGGCGATACGATGGGCAAAATCATCCAGTGAACCCGAGACCGGAACACCCATGTGATAGGCATGAATCCGTCCCATGTCCTGGATGGTGGTATATGAACCGGGTGAAATGATATGAAGGGCTGTTGTCATGGGATTTCAAGCCGGCTGATATGCTGAAATTCATCGGCGGAAACGGATCGAAACTGAATCGTGTCGCCTGCCTGATACAAAATGGGATGCGGGCGTTCGGGTGCAAAAAGTCGAAGGGGGGTACGGCCAATCAGGCGCCAGCCTCCTGGACTTTCCAATGGATACACTCCGGTTTGGGCCCCGGCAATACCTACGGAACCGGCAGCCACCCGGACACGGGGAGTTTCCAGTCTTGGGGTATGCAATTTGGGATTCAGGCCGCCGAGATAACAGAACCCGGGTGCAAAGCCAATGGCAAAAATGTGATAGGCAGAACCGGTATGCATCCGAATCACCTCATCCACACGGATACCATTGTGCTGCGCCACAAATTCGATATCCGGGCCGAATTCTTCCCCATAGCAGACCGGGATGTCAATTGTCCGGGGGCAGGGAATTTCAGCCCGATCCAACTCGCTTTCAAGCGACCATAACAGGTCTGTCAGCTCTGGAAAGCCGATCTGCAGTGGATTGTAGTGAACAGACAGGGTGCAATAGGATGGCACCACGGCATCGATGCCGGGTTGTTTTTGATTCGTGATGAGGGTTGCCATTTGCCTGACCTTGTCGTTTACCACCTGATCGACACCAGTCCCGTATTCCGCCAGAATGGCGCGATCGCCACTGATGCGAAATCGTGCCCGCTCATACAGGTTGGTGGTCATTCTATTAAATGCTCCTGGCTTTTGGCTCGGTGGTTCAGCTCTCCGGTCCTTTTCTTGACGGCGGGCAGGTTCACATCATACGTGTGCTGTCATCGGGGTGATTGTGATACCGGATGCTTCCAGACGATTTCGAATGGTTCTGGCCAACGCCACAGCGCTGGGGTTGTCTCCATGAACACACAGGGTATCAACCGTCATCGGAACCCGCGTTCCATCAAGGGCGATCACCGTCCCCTCTGTAGCCATACGCAAGGCCCGTTCAGCGGCAAGATCCGGATCATGAATGACCGCTCCGGGCTGCCGCCGGGATACCAGGGTGCCTTCGGCGGTATAGGCCCGGTCCGGAAACGCCTCGAAAATCATGTTGATCCCTTCTTCCTGAGCAATGGCAGCCAAACAGCCGGCATGTTTGCCTGCCAGGGCAACCATGAAAATAGTCCGGTCAATTCGGGAAATGGCCTGAGCAATGGCCCGGGCAAGTGGTTCATTTCCAACGGCCATGTTGTACAGGGCGCCATGCGGTTTGACATGGCGCAATCGAACACCATGGGATGTGCAGAATGCCTGAAGTGCGCCGATTTGATAGATCAGGTAGTTGTGAATCTCATCCAGGCTACAGTCCATGTTCCGTCGTCCAAAACCCATCAGATCCGGAAACCCGGGATGCGCCCCGATGCCGATCCCATGATCCGCAGCCAGTTTGACGGTCCGGTTCATCACCAGGGGATCTCCGGCATGAAACCCGCAGGCAATATTGGCCGAAGAAATATGGGATATGATTTCGGCATCCATGCCGAGAGAATAAGCCCCAAAGCTTTCCCCCATGTCACAGTTCAGATCGATATTCATCTGTCTTCCTTTTTCCGTCTTCAGCCGTTCGATTATCTCATCAGATTGGGTAAAAACATGACAATCTGGGGAAATATGGTTATCAATACGGTCGATAGGGCCATCAGAAAAAAAAACGGAAATGCGTCTTTGGCGATTACAAAGACATCATCGTTGTTCAACGAACTGATCACAAACAGATTAAACCCCACTGGCGGAGTAATCTGAGCCAGTTCGATCATCAGGACCAGATAAATGCCAAACCATACCGTATCAAATCCGGATGCAGTAATCAGGGGCAGCACAATGGGTGTAGTCATGACGATCATGGAAAAACCATCAACGAGACACCCTAAAATCACGTACAGCACGCTCAAAATCAAAATGAGCATCAATGGGGACAGGCCCATTTCGGTCACAAAAAGCGTTAGTTTACGGGTAATGCCAAGATATCCGATCACTATGGACAGATAGGATGCGCCCATAACGATCAGCATGATCATGCTTGTGGTTTTGATAGAGCCCATCAGACTGTCGCAGAAGACTTTCCAGTCCATGCTGCGGGTGATAAAGGCAAAGATGATGGATCCGATGACGCCAACGGCACCGGCTTCTGTGGGGGTGGCCCATCCCGCATACAGGCTTCCCAATACGGCCAGAATCAGAAACAGGACGGGTGCAATTTCCGGAATGGCCTGGATTCTCTGGCGCCAGGTATGCCGGTCTGCGCCCGCCGGCGCCAGCGCAGGATTGATCAGGCAGCGCACCATGATATACAGGCTGAACACAGTGGCCAGCATCAGCCCAGGAATGATGCCCGCGATAAATAGTTTTCCGATGCTGACATCCCCGATAATCCCGTAAACCAGCATCATCATGCTGGGCGGGATTAAAAATCCCAGGGTTCCGGCGCCGGCCAGGGAGCCAACGGCAATACTTTTGTCATACCCGCGGTTTTTCAGTTCCGGAACGGTAATTTTTCCCACTGTGGCAGTTGTGGCAGCCGATGATCCGCTGACCGCTGCAAAAAACGTACAGGCCAGAATGTTGACATGCAGCAGTCTGCCGGGGATACGATCCATCCAGGGCGTCAGACCTTTAAACAGATTCTGTGAAATACGGCTTCTGAACAGAATTTCACCCATCCATACAAACATGGGCAATGCCATCATGGCCGAGCCACTGGTGTTGTTCCAGGCTGTAGTGGCCAGTATGGAGCCAAACGGTAAATCCGTAAAAAAAAGAAAACCACCCAGGCCCACCAGAAACAGAGAGAATCCGATCCAGATGGTTCCCCCCATAAAAATAACCAGTAATGCGCACAGGGTCAGCGAAACGCTTGCAAGCTCCACGAAATGACTCCTTGAATTTCAGGCTCCTGGCAGGAAGGTTTGATTATTTTTTTTTCGCGTCCTTATTATCTTCCCAGATCTTCCGCTTCTTCAAGAACGGAAAGCCCATCGGCATTGCCTTTGATCACGAGAATGGTTTTGAAGAATTCACTCAGGAACTGCAGGGTCATGATGAATGCCCCGAATGGCATAAAAAATTGGGGAATTGCCAGATAGGTTTCGGATATCTGCATGGATTGGGATTGTGTCACCACGGAATCCCAGAAAAATTCTCCGGTAAAGCCGGTGATCGCCGCACAGAAAAGGCATCCAGTCGCATAACAAGCCAGGTCCAGATATCTTCGATGTCTTCCTGCAACTATTCGATACAGAAATGTCATTCGAATATGACCTTTTTCACGCAGCGTATATCCCAGACCGCAGAAGGTGAGTCCGCACATCAGATATCCGGAATATTCCTCTGTGATGAACAATGTGCTGCTGAACGCGGTACGCAGAATGATCTCGGTAAAGGTCAGCGCCAGTCCCATGCAGAGCATCACGCCGGATAATCCGCCACTGACCGCAGCAATTGTGTCGATGGTTCGAACAAGCCGCTTCATGCTGTTCTCCTGTCAAAAAAGTGAACCGTTTGCCCGATTCGACAGCCTTGCAGACATCGTTTTATCCCGCATGATCGGTCGGAGATATCAAACAGAAGATATCCCCTCCCGACAACCGTGAAAAAAATGATCTGAACGTCTATTGCAGACAAACGGTATGAAGATATTGCTTATCGTTTCACTTTTTTCATGAACGCATCATACATGGCTTTGGCCTCAGGTGTGGCGTCCTTCAGCCAATCCGTACGAATTTTTTCGGTAATGACGTTAAGTTCTTTCATGAATTCCTTGGATGCCGGAACCGCCTCCATTCCGTTTTTGATACACAGATCTTCTTTTTCCTTATCCAGGGCTGCCACTTTTTTCCACATGATTTCTTCCATTTCCTTACCGGCTTTGACGAGGGCATCCTGGCTTTTTTTGTCGAGCTTGTTGAAGGCTTTCAGGTTGACATTGATCATGTCTGTAGCAATGGTGATATTCAGGGGCTGATAATATTTGAGAACTTCCCAGAATTTGGCATCCACTGCAGTGGGGGTGGAGGTGATCACCGAATCGATGACACCGGTTGCCAAAGATGAATATACCTCGCTGAAAGGCAGCGCATAGGGCGTTCCACCCGTGGCTTCGACCACCAGTGCGCCATTTTTATCATACGTGCGGGTTTTCAGTCCTTTCATATCTGCTGCCGAAACCACTTTTTTTTTGGTCCAGAGTCCGGCACCGGGCCAAGGTGAAATGAACAGGATCTTCTGTCCCCATTTCGCGGCGGCTTTATCAAAATAGGGGCGTGCCGTGTCATTGAGCAGACGGGCTTCCTCAAAATTTTGTGCCAGAAACGGAAGGGTCACAATCTGAAATATTTTATCCTCACCGGCCACACCGCTGATCAGCATGTCGGACACCGGAACCAGTCCGTCACGAACCACTTTCAGTAATTCCGGACCTTTGTAACCCAACGCGCCACCGCTGCTGACAATGATTTCCAGTTCGCCGCCAGTCATGTCTTTCACCTTTGCGACAAATTCCTCAAGTGCCATGCTCTGGTGATTGTTTGGCGGCCAGACCGAGTTGGCGTTCCATGTCGTTTTTGCCAGGGTGTCACTGCTGCAGATGCCTATGACAAATGTCAGGGCCAAAATCAGATGTGTCAGTTTTTTCATGTTGTATTATCCTTTCTTGATGATGGTTTTATCAACAGACTTCCTGAAGGAATATCACACAGGGAGATTTAGTCAATAGTTGTGTATGGGGTAGTCATGACTTCAGTTGACAGGTATCGCTTTCAAGATAACTATGTTGAATGGGTTATCGGTCGGAGATGAATAAAAAAGGTCTATCCCATCTCTGGTGCCTTTCCAAAACCATTGTTTTGAAAGCGTTGTATTCGGGGAAAATTCAAACAGTCAGTTGCCGGCAGCATATAAAATTGAGCGCTTTCATGGTCATGACCACATCATGATGCTGATTCAGCACCTGGATGTCTGTGCGGATAAGCCCCCGGTCCGGTTTTGAATTGGAGCGTTTGGCTTCAATCACGGTTACACGTAGTGACAGCGAATCGCCTGGATAAACCGGTTTCAGCCACCGCAATTCATCCACGCCGGGGGAGCCCAAACTCGCAACATGGGACAGAAAATGATCGACAAAAAGCCGCATCATCAGGGACGCCGTATGCCAGCCGCTGGCAATCAGCCCGCCATAGATTGACTGCCGTCCCGCTTCCGGGTCCGTATGGAAAGGTTGGGGGTCGAACCGTTTGGCAAAAGCAATCACCTCATCCGCTTCCACGAAAATGGTGCCGAATTCATGCGTGATGCCTTCGATATAGTCCTCGAAATACCGATCTTCAACCGGAGTGGTAAATGTGCTGTTTTTCATCATGCTCCGTTCATTGTCTGGTTTGAATGAATTACCGTGTTTGTCAGTTGCGTTTTTGGACGCATTTTCAGTTTTTGGTCAGACCAACCGGTGAACAGATCAAACGACTATCCGGTTGACATCCATACACCAATTCCATTAGGACATATGAACGATGGTGTCAATGTTTTCAAAACAACCCGGGATAAGAAAAAGGAGTTGATCGGCGATTTCAAGAATGCTGGTCGTAAGTGGCAGCCCCAAGGCGAGCCGGAGCAGGTCAGGGATGACTTCATTGATCGCGAACTGGGCAAGGGTGAGTTGTATCGTGTCTACGATGTGACGGCCAACAGCGGATGGGTCAGCGTGGGCAATGACCATGATACTGTGGAGTTTGCAGTGGAAAGCATCCGGCATTGGTGGCGGAAATGGGATTGCCAGCCTACCCCCCTGCTGATTACAGCCAACTGGCGCGGTCGTCCACTTATCAGCCACCAGGTTTGCGACACCAAAAGATCCGTCTATCCTGTGGGGATATCGCAAACAAATGTAGTACCTTTTTCGACCTGGCTGCTGACAGAGATTGTGCCTTTCAGTCTGTCCAGGATCTCTTTGACGATGACCAACCCCAGACCCGTACCGGATTCGGTGAAAGCTTTGGCGTTTTCAGTCCGAAAAAATTCGGTAAACAGGTGTAAAAAGGCATCTTCCGGTATGCCGATGCCCGTGTCGGTTACAGTAAATCGGATGTGGTTTTCTTTATCCGTATCCGGTATCAGGGATACTTTCACCTGACCTCCTGCAGGTGTGTACTTGATGGCATTGGAAATCAGATTGGAGAACAGATCGTCGATCATCCGTTTTGTAGCCATCACGGTTGGCAAGGACGCGTCGATCTGAAAATGGATACTGATATTCCTTTCCATTGCCTGATTTTGAACCAGGCTGGACAGCCCCTGCAGGACATAAGCGGTGTCAACGGGTTGCAAACTCTCCTGACTCATCATATCGCGCCGGATACTGAAGTTGAGCAGATCCATAATGACGGCATCCAACAGTTCCAGACGATTTTCACACCGCTGAATCATTTCATTCTGCGGATCATTCAGTGGTCCGATATAACGGTTTTTCAGTATTTTCAGCATACTGATCACCGCATGCATGGGAGATCGAAGCTGATGTACCGCCTTTTGCAAAAACCGGATCCGGTTCGACTGGGCTTTCTGCTTTTGAATTTCCAGAGCGGTTAAATCCGCCATCCGGGCTAAAAATGACACATCCTCATCCATAAAGTAATGACTGGTACTGCTATACACACAGAAAACTCCCAGTACCTGTTTGGCCACCTGGAGCGGCAGACAGATCATTGATGCGATGCCCTCTTTCCGGATATCTTCGGGATACTGAAAATAGTCCTTCTCATCAATATGGCCGACGGAATATACAGAGCCTTCTATGATCTTTCGATTGATCAGACTTTTCTGGATGTCGATGCTTTCCGTTGATTTGATGAAGTCGTCACTCAACCCGTAGGAGGATGTAAAATAAAGCATTTTCTGCTGATCATCCAGAAGTTTGATGGAGCATGCCTTTACACCCATGATATGGGCCGCCAGCCGGGTGGCCATATCCATCAGGGTTCCGGGATCGGTACATTCCCCCATGTCTTTTACCATTTCGTACAGTGCGGTGAGCTTGGTGTTGCTTGCATCGAGTTCCCTGGATAGATGAAGGAGCTCCCGTCCCTTTGCCCTCAGGCTCAGCTTCAGGGTTGTCACAAGATATGCGGTTATCAGAATTGCGGCACACAGGGCTGCATATCGTACCAGAATTTCTGCCGACTGAACATCGTGAGCATGCAGGATATTCTGAAACAGTGTTGGCCATGCCGGGAGCAGTGTTTCATGTTCCAGAAAAACCAGGAATCCCAGTGCTGCCAGAACCAGTGATCCATACAGATAGCAGCTTGAGGGTGGCAGCAGGATACCGGTCAGGATGACATGGAAAATGGTAAACGACGTCAGTGGGCTGGATATACCGCCTGAGAAATAGATGGCCAGACAAAGGGTCAGCAGATCAGCAGAAATCTGGGTATGGGCCAGGATATGATACGGTGTAAGCGATATCGGGATGCGGGATTGTCTGTCTGACGGGGTGGTGGGGAGTGGAATATCCGGTTGTTTTGGCCGGGATAACCGTTTCCAGAAAAACTGAACCAGCAGATTGTATCCAAAAACACCTATCAGCAGGATGACCAGAGGGGCAGGTGGCAGGGTCTGCCAGAACAGATAATATATGATACAACCGAAACAAGTGGCCCCCACTGCAATCCATCGGAGTCGGATCAACCAGGGGAGACGCTCGATCAGTTCCTTGCGGAAAAAAAGCTGTTCTCTGACAAGCTCGTATCCCTGTTGCACCTTTTGAATCTCCTTCTGTAAGAGCCTGTTTGAAGATCCCGTCTGAGACCCGCTATAGCTTTCAAGATAATGATTTTGGGTGCGTTATCGGTCGGGGATGGCCCAAAAAGGCCTATTCCCCCCCTTTTCCCAGATACCCGAGGAGAGGGTTTTGAAAAGAAGATTGAGCGTACGGGTCGGGTTCCCAAGTCGTGTCAAACGGCGGTTTTCAGAATTTGTTCAACGATGGACAGCAGATACTCCGGATCAATGGGTTTTTCGATGAAATGGGATACGGGCCAGGATTCTCCCATGATGTGCTGAAACTTTTCAGAACCTTCCTCTGCCATTTTCTGTGGAAAAGATGTGGCCATGATGATCGGGATAGTCCGGTATTCCGGATGATGGCTCAGTTTGGTAGCCAGATCAAATCCTTCGGTTGCAGTTGTCATCATCACATCCAGAATAATCAGATCGGGACGTCTGGCAACAATCTGCTCGTATCCATCTTTTCCATTATTGGCCACGCGAACCCCATACTGTCGACTTTCCAGAATGATTCGCATGGACTGTGCCAAGTCTTTGTCATCATCAATGACCAGAATTTCTGTATTCGCCATTGGATTGTTCCTATTCTTGATGGTGAATCATCGGAAGGTACCGGTGAGCCAGCCGAAAATCGGGTCCAGTGTATTTGGACCGTATTGCGCTTTCAGGATCGCCTGTACCAGTAATCAATAATCCGACCGGTTTCATCCGCTACACGGATGGCAGATGCCATCGCCTGCGGACTCAGTCCGTCGCCGAATTCAAAATCAGTCCCCTGAACCGATACCATCCATGCCGGTGGACACCGAGGATAAAGACACATGACCAGACTGATCAGTGCGGATGCACTCAGGCTATGGGTGATACCGGTCTGACAGGATTCCGGTCGGATCCGTCTCCATGTCCTGCCTTTGGGCAATGGATTCAGGGATGCATCAATAAATATGACGGCAGTGGCCGAACATATATCTGTTGCCAGTTCAGGTCCCAGTTGATGGTCGCTATGCAGGTGAATCCCTGAAACCGATCCAAACCGGTGCCGAAGCCGGTCGATTACATGAAAGCCGATACCATCATCCTGACGGAGGCGGTTGCCGTAGCCAATGGCCCATATGGTTGGTTTTGAGTGGTTAATCGGTTGCTTCCCTGGTGTGCCCAAAAAGGCAACATGCCATGACAGGTTTTGTTTTTAGTCTCCATGACGTTGCAGCCGGGTCAACAGATGCCCGTCAGCCTGATAAATCTGCACCAGCAGTGGCATTTGTCCCACAGCATGGGTCGAGCAGGACAGGCATGGATCATAACACCGGATGGCGCCCTCGATCCGGTTCAGAATGCCTTCCCGAACATTCCCGTTTCGAATGAATTCGTTGGCGACCATGGCAACCGAACGGTTCATGGCCTGATTGTTATGTCCTGTTGCCACAATCAGGTTTACATCCGTGATCGCGCCATATTGATCCACCCGATAGTGATGGATCAGGGTCCCCCGGGGCGCTTCGATCACACCGATGCCTTCTGAATTGACTGCTGGTGAGCATTGCTGGATATCTGTTCCGCATATGGCCGGATTCTGCAGAAGATTTTCTGCGGATTCCAGGCAGTTCAACAGTTCAACCACTCGGGCATAATGATATAATAAGGTGGATCCGCTGAGGTCGTCCCGTGTTTTTTCTCGATATTCCAACAGCTCGTCATGGGCTTTGGGCGTGCTCATGCCTTCCGCCATATTCACCCGGGCCAGGGGCCCGACCCGATAGCTTCCGGCAGGATATCCCTGATCCTTCAGGTACGGAAATTTCAAATAGGACCAGGGCTCGACATGTTCCGCAATATGGTCCAGATAGTTTTTGGGATCAAATGTGATGTTCTGGTGTTGACTGCTGTCATGAATCCGAATCTGTCCATCATACATGTCCGGACATCCGGATGAATCCACCAGACCGGTCAGAAAGGATTGAAAGTTGGCAAACTGGCGGATTTCCTCTCGATTTTTACCCAGCCATTCCTTGATAAAATCCAGTGCTGCCTGGCAGGAATCATAAGCGGCCGGAAATTCGGACAGAAGGCGCAGGCGTGACGAATCATCCAGCCCATTGATGACTCCACCCGGTATGGCATACACCGGGTGAACCCGCTTCCCACCCAGGTTCTGAATGATGCTCTGACCAAATTTTCGTAACTGGATTCCTTTTATAGCCAGGCCCGGATTTACACCTGCCACACCGATGACATTGCGCTGTGTCGGATCGGCATCCCAACCCAAAAGCAGATCCGGACTGGCCAGAAAAAAGAAATGAAGTGCATGGGACTGAATAAACTGGCCCATATGCAACAGTCGTCTCAGTGCGACGGCTGGTTCGGGTATGGTAACGCCCAGAATGGCATCACAGGCTTTGGCAGAAGCCAACTGGTGACTGACCGGACAAATTCCACATATCCGCTGGGTGATGACCGGCATTTCCTCGAAAGGTCGACCCTGACAGAATTTTTCAAAACCCCGGAACTGGGTTACATGAAAACGGGCATCGGCCACATTGCCGTCATCATCCAGACGAATGACGACTTTGCCATGGCCTTCGATCCGTGAAATCGGGTTGATCGTGATTTTTCTGGCTTTGCTCATGGGATCGGTCTCCTCAGTCAAAATGCATCAGATTCGACGGCAGAACCACCGGCATACGTCCCTTCAGGATTTCCGTCAGGCAATAGGCGATGGATTCCGGTGATGGCGGACACCCGGGCACAAATACATCCACGGTTACCAGACGGTTGACCGGGACAACCTGATCCAGAAGGAGGGGCAGCTCCTCATGAATCGGCATGACGCCGGATGGCGTACTGGCCGTTTCCATAAACGCATACCGGAGGAGATCCTGTGTCGGGATTGAATTCCGCAGGGTATTGATGCCACCGAAAACAGCACAGTCTCCCCACGCCATGAGAATGCTGCAGTGCTTTCGCAGATGTCGGGCGATTTCCACCTGTTCCTGATTTCCGATACCCCCCTCAATGATCCCAACGGTTACCGCACCACATTGATAATCTTTGATATCGGTGATCGGGCTGATGGTGAAGTCAACAGCCGAAAATATATCCAGAAGCTTTTCGTCCAGATCCAGAAAGGACATGTGGCATCCCGCACATCCTTCCAGCCATACCGTGGCCACTTTTGGTTTTGCCATGAATCTGCCTCCAAACCGGTTTATGGGCATCCCAGAAAAAAACGCTTTCGTCTATTCTATCCCGCCCGTATCTCACGCATCACACTGGTATGGATATCTTTCCATCGGGCATAGCCAGGATGAAATTCGGTACGCTGAATCAGAGCCAGCAGGGTCTGCCAGGATTCACTGACCTGGTCCGGCCGATCCAGAGCGGCCTGTCTGACCCGGTTTTCCTGTCCGTTCAGCGATGTGTACGTGCCTTCTTCTTCCAGCCCGACCGGTCTGGGAATCAGCACATGGGCCTTATCTGCAAGTGCTTCCGGAAAGTATGGCGTGATAACCGCCAGAAAATCCAGAGCATTCAGCCGATTCAGAACCAGTGAATCCGAAAGGTTTTCATCTTCCAGCAGCATGACCCCCCGCTGCCAGGCACCAGGCCGGTATATGGTGTTGCCGGCAGGTATTCCCAGCTTCAGTGAACCGGTACTGTTGCCATCAGGTTTGAGAATGATCATTCGCAGCGCATTTTCGGGTAAAATGCCTTTGGTCAGTGATAAAAGCATCAGGTGTCGCAGACAGTTCACACCAAACCGGCCCATGACTCCCCTGCCGGCGATGATGATCGGGCTTTGGCTGTGAGCAAAGGTATTAACGGCAGACTGAAATATTTCTTGATCCGATGCATCCAAACCTGCCAGGGAAAGCGATTTCTGAATATCAATGGATTCAAATTCGGAAAGCACGGACTCCCAGGCAGGGGTTCCAGGTTGATGTTGGCTTTTCAGTACCTGAGCCAGAAATGCCTGGACCAAAACAGGTTCTTTTCCAGGAGTAACCCGGATATAATGGCGGGTCCGGGGGCTGATTGCATCCACCGATCCGATAACCGTTGCTGGAACCCCTTTTTCAAGGACTATCCGGCGGATTATTCCGCCAATCGCGGGTTGGGTATTAAAAGCGGATACACCCACGACCAGAACATGATCTGCATCCAGTATCCGTCCGGCATGAGACTCTTTCAGTGCCAGAAAGGTTTTGCCCAGTTCTGTCCATGCATCTGCAATGCTTCTCAGCGACGGCCCTTCCAGCACATTCAGATAGTCTGCTTTCCACCCTTTTAACATCATATCCCGGAATATCATAATTTGTTCATTGGCACATCGGCTGGATACCAGTCCAAAAATACCCATGTTGAAGCCATTCATGTTTTTTTCAATCCGATCCATGGCCACTTTCCAAGAGGATGGATTCCAGGTACCATCAGACTCCCGTATCATGGGTGTCAGGAGACGATGACCCGGTGTTTTCAAAATCTCAAACCGTCCCCTGGCACACAACTGACCCAGAATCGGCCCATCATGATCCGAATGCAGGCAGCCATCTACCCGGATCACGTGATTTTCCTCAATCACCAGTTGGGTGTCACACATCAGGCCACAGCCTGTGCAAAAACTGTCCTTAACCTGGCGTGCGGATTTCGGGTGTCCCAGGACAGACCGATGGGTCCGGTACCGGCTGAAAATCGCACCGGTCGGACAAAGCTGCATGCACACCCCGCATTCCAGGCAGGAAGATTCACTCCGACTGACATCCAGATCAAATGCGATCTGATTTTGAATACCACGTTTCTGATAATTCAACACATATGCACCGGCGATTTCACGACAGGCTCGGACGCACCGGCCGCACAGAATACAGCGGTTGTGATCAAAGGCCATATATTCACTGGTAATATCAACCGGAAACGCTTCAAATGACTGGGGGACGGTCAGATGATCCATCTGCAACTCATACGCCAGGGCCTGAAGCTCACAGTCGCCGCTTTGGGAGCAGAACATGCAGTTGTGGTTCCGTTCCGCATACAGAAACTCCAGAATGAGCCGTCGCGCCGCAATAATGCCGTCATTTGTAGTGACAACGTTCATCCCCTCACGAACCGGCATGACACAACTGGCGGTGAGTCTGGGATTCCCGTCAACTTCCACCACACACAGCCGGCATCCACCCCAGGCCGACAGTGCCGGATGATGGCACAGGGTCGGAATCCGGATACCGTGTTGCCGGGCAGCCTCCAGAATGGTGGTGTTTTCCGGTACAGATATCTGATGACTGTCAATGGTAACCGTTACCGGCTTCGGACTGGTTTCCATATGCATCGTTCTCCTTTGCACGTTACCGTGTAATTGCTTCAGGGGTCACGGCTGTCAAATCGCGCCGATACAGATCTCACACGCTCAGACCTTCACGTTACACTGCAGGCACCGGCATGC
>Ga0351856_1056_pt1 | contig 24573 bp, 25 predicted proteins | sample BONcelHFGM3001D8_FD_206798 | JGI IMG/M metagenome (GOLD analysis project Ga0351856, IMG submission 206798) | Enriched cells from coal bed in the Powder River Basin, Montana, United States - BONCAT cells FGM rep2 HSBNCT.FGM.300.1.D8 ... | reverse complement strand
TACTCACTACGCAGGGTGTTTTACCCCGAACCTCCCTGATCGCACGCTCAATCAAACTGAGATCAGTGCGATTCTCTAAAGGCATGTTAATTATGGAGATAATAAGGCTCCGTAGCATCTGGCTTACCCCGCATTCTACCCCAGTTATTTCTGAGTATGACTTGGTAATATCTCTAAGCACGCTGTAGTAGTCGGAATCCAAGCGAAGAGATATTGTCTTTGCAGAAGTTTTAACTCTCTTCTGTGCGCGATTTCCCATTGGGAGGATTCCACCATAACCCTTCTGCCAGGCGAGGAAATCGCGGTGCAAGGGTAAGCGCCTTTTCGCACGCATTTGTGTCACGAACATCCTGAAGTCGTCAATTCTACAAAACTCAGAACCACGCTTGAAAACAGAGCCACTTTCGGGCAGTTCACCAACTTTATCCAGCAGCAAGTGCCAAGATGGAAATCTGAATACGGCACCGTCTGAACTGACCACCACATAATGGCTATACGCCTCTTGCTCGCCTAACTTGTTATTCTGATTACTGGAATCGGGACTTTTCATAGCCATAAATCACTGCTCCTTAAGAGATGTTGTTGGTTGGCTTCGAAACTCCCTATCAATGTATGTGGCAATCAGTTGGTTGATTAGCGCATTGATCGACTTGCTTCTCATAGCGGACAAGGCGATGAGTTTTTCGTGAAACTGAGATGGTACTCGAACTGTAAGTCGTACGATTCCTGTTTTCTCTCCAGCCTCCATTTGATGCTCCCTTGTGAAAGTGACATAGCATAACGCTAGGAGATAGTGACGTCAACCAGAAAAATCTGGTGACGAATATAAGACTATAATATTGGCTCTATGAAGTATCATACATCTTAATCAATTACGATTAATGGAAAATAGGTAGTATCGCTCTTATCAATCTCTTCCTTTACTGGATTGGTGATTAAACGTAGAAACCCTGGATTTTGCAAATGCATAATTAGCAATTGCTGTAAAAGAATAATAGAGAAAGATATAAGCGATAAAAGTAATAGTATATATACACTATACATGAGAGGCGAACCCAAGATTCACTGTTCTGTCAATTCCTTCCGCTCATGTATCAAGAAGGCACAGTTCAGAACCATGAATAGGCTCGTACCGCAATCCTATCAAACATGCCTGAAAATCTAGGCTGAGATTCAACGGTAAAAGCATCAAATGGGCAATGCTCAAGTTTAAACACGGGCATCACCTCGGATCGGATCACGCAATTGCTCTGCCTGCTGAAGCTGCCTGAAGAGAAGCAGCGTGAGATCGAGCCCTGGGGGACAACTGGGACAGAAGGGTGGTGACGGAGAGGATGCTACGGAAACTTAGGAGATTGGTATACGAGAAAGCATGAATTTACTTAAAACGTTGTTTGTAAACTAGATAACTATCACCTGACTCGCACCTTCATACTTGACTTGCACCTTCATACTTGACTTGCACCTTCAGTATGTGCAGTGTTTGGCATCAGAGAGGTGGACATGCATCAGCGTTATCTTGATTACGAAAGTGATGATCTTCTCGTGGAAGTCAAGTACCGCCTGAGAACCAAGCGAGACCTGCATTCGACCATGGTCGATCTCGCAGCTACATTGAAGGAGAATCCAAACAAGCAGATGTGCCTTCTCCTAGTAGACTCCGGATTCTCCCGGGAGAGACTCCGACGGGAATGGAAACTCCTTGAATCCATCTTCCGTGAAGATGTATCCAAACACCTCGGGCTGGCGTCCTATCGTGATGATAAACTTGATCTTGTGCTAGGTCACTATCTGCATCAGTATCATGATCGACTCCAAGAGATAGCCTCTCAGGACACAAAATCCACTCTAAACCAAGTTAGACTCTCAGATCCGGATTACCCTGGAGAAATCCTGCGGATTATGATCCTGCTCTGGTTGACCACCGACAAGAACGTTTCCGACATTGTTGCCTCGGATCCTCTTCCCTATGCACAGGATAATCCCCCAGCACGGGACAGACAGGGGTTCTCGATTACCAGACTTGAGCAGAGTATCGGTGCCAGCTACCGCACGGTGATCCGTGCCCTGGACACCCTCAGCCCTGGTCTTAAGCAGTACAGCGACCACAGCGTCGCCCTTACAGCCTTCCCTCGGATGGCATGGGAGAAGTTCGTGGTCCTTGCGGATATGTCTCGATCCACGATGTACTATGCGGACCGTTCCGGTCAGCCCCGATCCCCTCAGTCACTCATGCAGCGACTGCAGGCGCTATCACGGCAGGACATTGCGATCGGCGGAATTGCTGGAGCTATGCGAATCTATCAGGACCTCGACTTGGTCGGTCTTCCCCGACTCGACCTGCACATCCATGTTCCTGGCTCGAACACGGATCTCTCGTTCATCCGTAGACTGGATCCGGCCCTGAAGGAAACTGACGTCCACGACGAGAAGCCCTCGCTGGCGATTCACTTCCTCCGGAGGAAAGAGTCCTATTTCAGGATCGATAACAATCAGCGCCTCTGGGCGGATCCCGTCGAGTGTCTGATCGATCTCCTCACCATGCGCATGGACTACCAAGCGCTCCAGTTCAGAAATGCCCTAGTACCGAAGGATGCATACAAATGGCCAACGTAGACGATGCCTTGATCTTAGTTAACCCGAGAGAGGTCCTTGAGGAGATCATTGCGGCGGTCCCTCTGGACACCAGAAAGAACCTGACCATCATCGGCAGTCTTGCCGTCGGACTCCGATACGAGAACCAGATTCAGGGTATGGCGGTACGTACGAAGGATGCGGACTGCCTCCTCTCACCCAGGATGGAAGCGGTGGACGCTGGCCGGGCCATTGCTGAGGAACTGATTCGTGCTGGCTGGACGCCCGATACAACCAATCCCTTGAACGTTCCGGGAGACCAGTATACTCCCATGGATGAACTACCTGTGGTCAGGCTGTGCCCGCCAAACGGTGCGAAGTGGTTCATGGAACTGCTGGCCGTTCCTGAAGCTCCACAGGATACCGGACGTACCTTCGAGAAGCTTCCCACAAGCATTGGTTACTTCGTACTCCCCAGCTTCGGGAGCCTCGCGGTAGCCGCATTCGATCCGGAACACCGGATGAGTATCTCCATCGCCAGACCCGAGATGATGGCGCTGGCAAACATGCTGGGGCATCCCGAGATCCTTCCGAAGACCATGTCCAGGCCGTTCCATGGTCGGGAAATCAAAAGGAGCAACAAGGATCTCGGTCGCGTACTTGCCATCGCTCTCCTTGCGGAAAGGGAGTTAGAGGATGCACTTCTGTCCTGGCCTGATGCATGGCTTACCGCCCTCGAGGCTGTCTACCCTGATGATTTTAGTAATCAAGTCATTCGCGCTGGAGACGGAATCCGTGCACTCCTCAGCCCGGAGCATGTAGCGGATTTCGACGAAGCGCACCATACCTGTGTTTATGGACTACTCAGTTCAAACCCTCCCACCAAAGAGAAACTACGTCTGGCAGGGGAACGTCTACTCGAGGATGCCATCAACCCCCTGATGGTGAAACTCCCCGGGATTGCCGGAGGCTATTCTGTTTGAGGAGGGGATCGGGGAATGGAACATCGGAACAGATTTCCAGCAGAGGTTCGGGAGCGGGCGGTTCGGCTGGTATTGGAGCACACTCAGGAGTACGCTTCCCAATGGGCGGCGATTTTATCCATTGCCTCCAAGATCGGGTGTACTCCGGAGACCTTGCGCAGGTTGGTGAGGCGCGAGGAGGTGGACAGCGGTATGCGGAGCGGATTGACGAGCGAGGAGCGGTTACGGCTGAAGGAGCTGGGCGGGAGAATCGTGAGCTGCGGCGAGCCAACGAGATTCTCCGCAAATCATCGGCCTTTTTCGCACAGGCGGAACTCTAGTACACATGGAGGAACTGACCACATTCATCAATGCCCAACATGAGGTCTACGGGATCGAGCCGATCTGCAAGATGTGGTCGGATCACATAACCAAAACCTCTGGAGAATCCGGGAAGGTTCATGGGAGTGAGTGGTGCGCATTTCCGGAGAGTGTATGTTGACTCGATGCTCAGGTGTGTTGCATTTTTCTTAGAACAGATATATTCCTATTGAAAAGAACCAAGGAGTGTACAGCACCACTTCTTCATTCTGAGAGATACTATGGACAAAGGTTTTCTCCTACCAAGTTATAAAGATTCGCTCTGCACGAGTATTACAATATGCTGTGATACGAATAAAGCTAATGTTCCAGAATTGCTAAACGAGGAAGAGTATGTTGCGAAATACAGAATACCTGGGAGCTATGCCTTCCTCCACTTGGCTCCTTTCAAAGGATCTAATGGCCATATACATATAGACTGCGCCTCTTATGCGCATTTCAGGGACTCTAAACCAACAGTTAATGCTCACAAAGAAGATATCTTTTTAGTACTTGAAAGAGTGAAGGCTATTGACGTATCTGCTTCGGTATCAGCCATTTTTAGAGTACCATTCGACGACATATCTGATACTTCAATTATTGCTGGGCTCTCCAAAACTCAGAAGTCGAAAGACATTTCTTTGAAAATGGTGGGGAGCAAGTTTCATATTCAAGGTTCTTCCCTATGCAGCATCGAGTGGAACCTCTATGATAATTATAGAATGGTTAGAACAGTCATTAAGACACATATGAAAATAAACATTTCCGATAACTTTATAATAAATGCCTTCAGCGGTATGGAAAACCTTTTCAAGCAATTATTGCTGGGAAGATCGTCTACTCATCAAAACTCTGAATAGTTCCAGCTACCATTCTTCGGAGGGGTTTTTTCCTTTCGAGGATTTGCCTTGGGAGAAGGACTGCTCTACTATTCTCTCTAAAACTAAAAGCAGTATCTCCATTGATATCTTTGATGATTATAATAGGGCGAATGGATTACTTGGTGAATTCTCAAAAAAGTATACAGCAGAGATTACTAACCAGTTAAGATTCGAGGTTCTTGAGTCTGAAATATCTGCTCTTAAGAAACAGGTAGTTGACCTTCAAACCTCTCGTGCTACAATGCTGATTATCAACACCATTATCGATGATGAAGTTGAGTGTACTAGGCCATTTGCAGTTTCTCTTACCTCATCTGATTCAGAGTGCACAGTGACCTTCAGCGATGCGAATCTTTCATCGTCAGGAATATCTGAAGCAGAAGCGGTTGAGCGACTTAAAGAGCTTATTGTTGACACATTCCTGCTACTAGATTCTTTGGATGAGTCAGTGTTTGGACCAGGCCCCTTGTTGGAGTATAAATCACTATCGATGATACTGAAGAAGAAGTAGTATGGCCATTATTATTGACACTAGTAAGGCGAAAGAAATAGCGAAGAAGCTTAAAGCCGAAATAGACACAAATCATAAAAAACATGATTTTGCTCTCATTTATGAGAATGATAAGTTGATCGCGAAATTTGGCATCAGAAGATCATCAGCCAACATTGGTCATGATTATGTTAGCAAGCAGCTTTACATCTCTCCGAACCAAGCTAACCAACTTGCTCAGTGTCCCATGAAGAGGCATCACTGGATCGAAGAAATGAAAAAACAGAATCGTCTATAGGAGAGATGACCTTTACCTTTTTGTGGACACCTGGTCTTCCCCCCGATAATTCGCCCACATGGACTAACGTAGGCTTCCCCATTAGGTAGACACTTCATAAAGTGACACTTCCCGGGTTATCATTTCACGATACATCGTTGGCGGCAAGCCCTTTAGGGAGTCATGGGGGCGTTGCTCGTTGTACTCATTGATCCACCTCTCCGTTATTCTCCGAACATCCTCCAGGCTCTCAAACAGGTATGCGTCAAGAACCTCGTTCCTGTAGGTCTTGTTGAACCTCTCGATGAAGGCGTTCTGATTCGGCTTGCCGGGCTCGATGTGCCTCAGCTCCACTCAGTTCTCCTCACACCAGTCACCGAACACCTGGCTCGTCAGTTCAGGACCGTTGTCGCAATGGATCGTCTGGGGAAGACCCGCCTTGGTTTGCAGGAGGTTTCACTCAGATGAGTGCCCCTGTTCGGAAGTTTACTGAAATCCATAGTTGCCGAGAAGGGAGAAGATCGATTGGTGTATGGCAACCAGAGATAACCATCTTGGTTAACGTGGAACTGCATCTTCAAGAGTGTCCGGGAAGATTCACTCGCTGAGTCGTTCGTTGACTGTATATGTGTTGCCGAATATGCTTCACATATGCGGCACGGTTGATGGTATGCACGCCTCAGTGGGTTACTCGCAATCTGATCGCGGAGTGGGTGAGATCAAGGACCGTATTAGCTTTTCGACGCAGCGGAGGTGGGGTTGCTGAAGTTTCAATGCCAGGAAAACTGCGGGTTTGATGACACCCTCAGTGAGGTCGCCCTCGCCTCTCGTATGTCAACCGACGACTGCATCGTCCGACAACTAGATAGACTATCAGAATTAGACGATGACTTCTGGACGTTCCGCCGCGGGGCTGCTCGAATTCATGCTCATGGGCTGACCCAGTATCCCGCGATGATGGTCCCACCGATGCAAGCACTTCTCCTCGGCACAGTTTCGAAGATTGAAGGACGCGTGCATAGCGTTCTTGATCCTTTTGCTGGCTCCGGTACTACGCTTGTCGAATGCCTTCGCCTCGGGCTGAACTACGCTGGCCAGGACATCAATCCGCTGGCGGTGTTGCTCTGCCGCACGAAGGCCGGTCCATTCCACACAAAGCTGCTAGCTAGCGTCGTCAACGAGGTAGTCGACCGCGCGAGTTCGGATCGTAGTCGGCGTGTCGAAGCTGACTTCCCAGGAATTGAGAAGTGGTTCTCTCCCTCGGCAATCACTGAACTCTCTCGCCTTCGACGAGCCATCCGCCGAGTTACCCATGATTGGTGTCGTCTGGTGCTCTGGACGGGACTGGCGGAGACGGTGCGTCTGACGAGCAACTCGCGCACGTCTACGTTTAAGCTGCATACTCGAAGCGCTGATGATATGCGGTCGCGTTGTGTCTACCCACTCAAGACATTTAGGTCCATCGCTATCGAAGTCACTGAGCGCCTTCACAAGGAGGCCATTGCCCTCAAGGAAGCAGGACATGTGGCTCCTAATGGTTGGTACCGGGGTGATGTTGTCATTAGACTAGGAAACACCGCGAATGCAGTACCCCTAGGAGTTCATGACCTCCTCGTGACATCTCCACCATATGGCGACAACACATCAACGGTGCCGTACGGTCAGTACTCCTATCTTCCGCTCCAGTGGATCGACCTCCAAGACATCGATGAGAACGCTGACACTAGTTTCCTCCGCACAACACATGAGATTGATATGAGAAGTCTCGGCGGTTCCCGGCGCGATGCTGTCCGAGATGTGCAACATCTACTCCCCATCAGCCCGAGCTTGAACAAAGCATTGCGTCGGCTCGAGGCGCTACCCATCGATCGCGCCGGAAGGGTCGCTGCGTTCTGGCGGGACTTGGACGCATCTCTTGACCCTATGACCGACGCACTACGATCTAGCGCTTACATGATCTGGACTGTAGGCAACCGCAGTGTTGGGGGGATGCCAGTTCCAACCGACTCGATTCTTACGGAGTTAATGGCCGCCCGAGGAGTTCTGCTCGTTAAGAGGATTGAACGAAGCATCCCGAGCAAGAGGATGGCGACAAGAAATGCTATAGCGAGCACGATTCGTGGTGAGACCATCCTCGTGTTTAGGAAGGCTTAACCAGTGGCTTCGAATAGCAGACACGAAGCTCTGCACTTCGACATCAACGCTGCTGTTGTCTTTCGCCTTGGTGAGGAGTTGATCACTGATGTAGTTCAAGCACTCGTAGAGCTTGTGAAGAACAGCTATGACGCTGATGCAACATGGGTGAAGGTCACTATCGATACGCAAGCGAAAACCGATGGTGACCACAAATTCTCCGATACTTCTGGCGTGATTCGCGTTGAAGACAATGGCGAAGGGATGGATGAGGTAACCATTCGGAATGGCTGGTTGACCATCGCGAGCTCACAGAAACGCGAAGACAAGGCTGCAGGCCGGGTAACTCGGCGGGGACGAACTCCCATCGGTGATAAGGGACTGGGTAGACTTGGTGTCCAGCGGCTCGCACACAACGTTGAAATCGTAACCAGGCCGCAAGCCGACGAGGTTACAGACGAGTACTATGTCGCCTTTTCGTGGAAGGACTTTCGCGATACCGCGAACCTGAGTGAAGTTCCACTTACATTCAAGCACAGGACTGCGAGTGTGAGCAAGCATGGAACGACGTTGATCCTCTCCGCGCTCCGCGAGCCGCACGCCTGGCAGGACGGTGATTACCTCAAAGATTTACGGCGGAAGCTTTCCGGAATGATCTCTCCTTTCCAGGAAGCACGGGACTTCCTAGTGCATCTCGAGGTAGACGGAGTACGACTTGAGCTTGCTGAGATTGCACAACGAGTGCGAGAGACGGCTCTCCTGAAGTACACCTTCGACTTCGACGGGGAGATCTTCCGCATTTCGGGCATCGCGCGGCTTGAGTACCTTATGCCTGGTAAGAAGGAGGACCAGCAAATCTTTCGTTCGCTCAGCCGCCGTGATGGAGGTGAAGCGTTGTTCAAGTTCCTCGCGAACGAAGCAGGGAAACGACGTCCACGCCACTTTGTATTGTCTGAGCGAGCGGGGTGGTTTGTCGAGTTCGGCGAGCAGCGCTACCTTAAGGATTTGGATAATGTCCGGCGTGTCGATGGGGTGGTCGCTAATCCTGGTGTGTTTCGGGGAGAGGTGGATGCCATCGCACTTGACAACTCCGACTACAAAAGCCACGCGTTTGATCGGAAGTCTGACCTTCGACGAATGGTGAAAGACCTCACTGGAATTCGCGTCTACCGAGACGGCTTCGGAATTCGTGTTGGCGAGGATTGGCTGGGCTTAGGGAAGCAACAGACAGGAGGGAAGTCCTTCTATGGTCTGCGACCAGGCAATGTGCTGGGTTTCGTGGCAATCAGTGCCCGAGACAACCCCAACCTCCTTGAAACCACTAGCCGAGAGGGTTTTCAGGTAACGCCACATTACGAAAACTTCTTTGATCTTTTGTCTGAGTTTGTGCGCTATACTGGCAATACGCAGGAATTTCTGCGCAGAGGTGTACTCCAATTCTTGAGTCAGCATCTCGACCGGGATGCCGACGTTGAACCAGACGATACGTACTCGAAGATCACACAACGGATTGACGATGTGGCGGGTAACTTGTCGTCGGAAAAGGGCAAGGTCCAAAGCCATGCTGGAACGCTTCGGAATGCTGCAACTAAGGCATCAATGGCTCTTGGGCATGTTCGTGACGAGATCGACGAGTCACTCTTCAAGGACAATTCTGTAGCGAAAGCTTTGCTGCGTTTGGAGGAAGTGCTAAAGGAAGTCTCCAGTACAGCGGTAAATGCGGAGAAGATGCTTGAGGACGTGTCCATCGCACTAGATCGCGCTTCTGAGCTGAAGTCGCTTCGGGAAGTTCTAGATCGGCGATGGGAGACCCTTCACGATGAGGTTTCGGCCCTGTATGAGAGCATTAGTCTTGGGCTAACGGCGGAAGCCCTTTCTCACGAGATACATAACATCGCTGATGGTCTTGCCAGGCGAAGCTCGGCGTTGTTAAGTGACGTGATGAATGACAATGCTCGCAAGGCTTCCGTAATCACCTTCATCGAGCATGTTAGATCGAGTGTAGCTGCTATGCGGAAACAGCTTGCTCATCTCACACCCTCTCTGCGCTTTCTTCGTGAACGACGTGAACGGATTGAGATCTATGACTTTGCACTGGAACTTGCTGAGTTTTTCAACAACAAACTTTGCGCAAAGAAGATTGTGGTTAAAGTCGAGCAGGGCAACTTGTCAGCTTTCTCTGTTTACATGAACAAGGGCATGCTGACTCAGGTCTTCGACAACCTGATTCTGAACTCTCAGTATTGGATCAAAGAGGCAATTCGGGCGGGTTATGTAAAAGAAGGATTGATTACGATTGTGGTAGAGCATCCGGTTCTGCGTTTGATGGACAACGGCCTTGGAGTCGAGGAGAGCGTAGAGGAGTCTGTATTCGAACCCTTCGTTACAACCAAGCGGAGCGGAGAAGGACGCGGTTTGGGTCTCTTTGTCGTGCGACAACTTCTAGATTCGGTTTCCTGCGGAATCATCCTTCTCCCCGACAGGAACGCCAGTGGTCGACGGTATATCTTCGAGCTCGACTTGTCAGGGGCTGAAAGAGACTAGTGTGCCTGTAGCGATAGAAACCATCCGAAAGCATGCGATGTCAATGCTGGGGGCGATAGGCATCTCCCGCATCATTGTAGTTGATGACGAGTACTCAGAAGGCAACCTTGATGTCGAGGAGTTGCTCGGGCTTTGTACGGTACTCGATCCAGAAGATGCGGTAAAAGTACCGTGTTTCGGCGAGATCGACTTTGCGACTGACCGGGAGATTTGGGCGGACGCGGTTCGGAGGAAATGGGAGGATTTAGGGCGCGTGGCCCGGCAAGAAGCGCTTGCCTTCGCGCACTCCTTAGTTGCAGCAGATGTGACCCCAGAACTGAACTCGGGGAAGGAAGAGCAATCGCGAGGCCTAGGAATTAATATAGAGGAAGAACCCGATGCATCACACACGCCACCTGCCGGAGACGTCGAGATCGAGGAACGAGCAGAACAGGCGGTACCCCTAGCTGGTGGTTCAGCGGGTGTGGTGCCTGCACCTAATGACTCAAGGGCTGCTGAATCGCTTGAGGAGGTTCTTGCAGGACTCGATGGGTGCGCTTTCGTCAATCTGTCTCTGTTGCAGTGGCGGGAGCAAGCGGAACGACTACTTGCTGATAGTATGGCTTCAACGACGGTTTTCCTCTTTGACCGAAACTTCGACCACGAGCAGCCGGGCACCGAGAACGAAGGACTAAACTTGGTTCGCGAGGTTCAGGGAAGAGGGATTGGCTACTGCGGGTTGATAAGTCACACAGTTCTTCTTGGTGAAGAGCACGACTCATGGCGCCGCTTGGCGGAAGAGTATGGCCTGACTCGGGATAAGTTCGTCGTGATTGCGAAGGCACGGCTCACTGGTGAGTATCAAGACCACTACAGTTTCTTGCGTATGCTGCGTCTTGTAGCTCTGAGTGGGCGCTATACCCATGTGAAGACTACCGCGTGGACCCTCTTCGAAGAGTCAGTCTCCGTCGCTAGAACCGCTATTGATAGATTATCCCCACTGGAGTTCGATCAGATTGTCTTCGCATCTTCTAGGCGTGAAGGCGTCTGGGAGCCTGACACGCTCTTCCGGGTCTTCGGGATATTCATGCGTCATGCGGCCCGAGCTCGGCTATATCTGGATCGCGAGTTTTCCGCAATTGTGAATGAGGCACGGCGAGTTAGTGCGGTTTCAGAGGAGGTCGCTGCCTCCCTCGGCGAAGAGAGGGCGTCGAAAGAAGCGCTGCTCATTCAAAGATTCGAAACGTACGAGTTGGACGAGACGCTGAACCGGTTCTGTTTGCCTCTCGACTTGGGGGATGTTTTCGAGAGGGAATCGAACTGCCGGCAATACATCCTTCTTGCCCAGCCATGCGAACTCATGGTGAGGGGGAATGGAAAGCGCAGCTACGAGGACGAGAAGCTAGGTCGGACTGGAGCGCTCGTGGAGTTGACAGTCGATCGAACTGGGGAGGATGACAAGGAAAGATGGGCCGAACTGTCCTTCTTCGATCGGGTCACGGGGGCAAAAATATACGCAGACTTTGCGAAGGCATATCAAGTGAAACTGGCTGTTCTTGACCTCTGTGCGCTGAGGACAGACGGCGTAGCAACCGTCGATAAAGATGGCGAATGTCCTGGTGTGGTCATCGAGTCTTGGGCGAGAAGATACGAGCGCCTTCAGAAGTACTTCTCTGCGGCGTTTGGGCGCTACGAGGAACTTGCGGAGAGAGGAGTCAAGAACGAGCTGAAGGCGCTGGCGCTGCCTACACTTTCGGAGACTTTGCGAGTTTCTTCATCATTCGATGGGTCGACTCTTCGATATGACCTCAAGCGTGTGATGCGGCTTCGCCAGCCCAGATCGGGGGCGTTGCTAACCGCGTTCGCCCAGTATCACGCACGAGCGGCATTCGAGCACCCGTTCGACCACCGAGTCCCGATGCCAGTGGAGTTGAACACTGACGGTTGCGCCGGTGAAGACGAAGGTCCCGATGATGAGGTGTAGAATAACCCCGGTCTCAAACTTGATCTGTGACTGGACCTTTACCGAACCTTACTAAAGCCTGAGTAGTTAACTGCAGAGGTCACTCAGTGACTGACCTTTCTCCCGAAAGGTGGACAGTCCGCAGGTTTAAGGATCGTTGTTTCAACGTACATATTCCGCTTCCAGACATTGGCTTGCAGCATACTCATCCGGCGTTAGACCGCCTAAAGCACTATGGGGTCTGTGGGAGTTGTAGTCCAGCCTCCAGAGCTCCAACTTCTCCCGGGCATCGTCCATCGACCAGAAGAGATGGGTGTTAAGACACACGTCCTGTTGTCGGCCATTGAAGTTCCCGGTAGGCGTTGACGTTCAAATCTTTGAATTGGCACGCTGATTGGGCAAAGTCAGCGATCTTGCTTCAATCAGATTCTCATCTTCTACTGTCGTAGGCATAAGAGGCGAAATTATTATTTTTCTATTCTTGCATCTAATTCCATGTCATGCTATGGCTCTTGACAAGTAAAAGACTGAACAACATTCTCAATGCATTGAACAGATGAGCTCGCATATGTAAATGGCTGCCGAAGAATTGCTAGACGACAAGGAATACAGTGACAATTGAAATGGTTGAATCGACCTTCCGAACGTGGTTCATGGAGCCCTTGGAAGTACTCTACGAGATGCAGGCTGGGTTTCCAATCATGCTGGTTATCCTACCAATCTTGGAGCGTTTCCTTCGAGAAGTCTCGGGGGTAGCGGAGGGTAGCCTAGATGATGACTTCTTTGATGTGCTGATTGAGTTGTTTCCGGCATTGAAATCAAGGGATCTTGCAAGAAGATTCTGGCAAACCTATCGGAATGGCCTTCTCCACCAGCTTTCATTCTCTCTTCGCGATCGAAGAGGCAGGGCAATGCCTTCGGCATGCATCACATTCGATCAGGAAGAAGCTGTGCTAGTACACGAGGAAGACCAAGTATCTGTGAATCCCATTTCCTTTGGAAAACTCGTTACGGAAGTTATTCTAGATGACTATGAAGTAATGGCAGGAGAGGCGTCCCCGAATCACCCACTGCCATTTGTGTTTCCACCAAATAGTAGTTTCAACATGACAGGCACTGCATGCGATGATCGTTGGCGAAAATGAAGCCGTCTAGCAAGCGCTTGCGGCGGTATTGCATCGAGGTAGTAAGCGGATGGGGTGCATTCCGCTAAGGCTTATTGTTCTGCCCTCAAAGGAAGGAACTCAACAATGGAATTCAGAGCTCTTTTACTTTACGATCATCAAACTCGTCCCAAGTATGAGGATTGCCTAAGAGGGATTGTTGACCGGCTAGGGGGACATCTAGATGTAGTTGATGCGGCTCACGACGTGTTTGAGGGAGATACCTTGACGATGTTTGAAGCCCTAACGTTGAGAGCTCATGTCATCATGATTGACGTGACAACCGCCAACACTAATGTTGGGATCGAGATCGGCAAGTGCATGCTGTATCATGATCGTCGGATTGTGGTATTCCGGATAACCGGTTCGCCGATTCCCCATTATCTTAAAAACTTCCCTTGTTTTGAACTTGATCCCAGCAGGCAAAGTGACACAGAACCGAATAGCAGACTGGGACACGAGATAGAGAGGATAGGCATGCGCTGCACATGTCTTACTCCCACTCCGTGTTCCTGCGGACCAGTGGATCTCGAAGCGGCGAAGAACCTAGGTCCTGATCGGACGATCGTTAGGGCGCCGGCTGCAGCCTTCCTCTTTGGGGAATACGCAGTGATGGCGGGGCACCCAGCGCTCTATTTGCCGCTTCCGTTGTATGTGTACGCAGGCATTCGGACCGCAGGCAAAGACACTATAGTCTCATACCTGCAGAAACCAGGCACATTGGAACGCAATCCTGTCCGAGTGCCCTTGGATTTTGAGTCCCAACTGCTGCTGCGGGACGCAATCAAGAGTGTTGCACCTAGCGCCCCGCCTCTGGAGATCGTAGTTTGGACGCAAGCCCCAACAATGTGTGGCTTGGGGACGAGTAGTGCACTATCCGCATGCATCGCGCTGTACCTGCACAGTAAAGGTTACATCACTCCAGAACTCGACGCGGATGCAGGAGAACCTCTATCAAACAGAAATCTTCTTATCGGCCAAAAGGGAATTGCACCCCTCTTTCGCACAGCATGGAAACTGGATGTTGCTTTCCACGGCCTGAAGGGAAGTGGTGCAGGATCATTCGTCTCTGTCGCAGGAACTTCCGGCCCCAATCCTGTCTTATTCTTTTCGGCCGCACGCAAGATGTGGCCTGGCGACATCGGGGAATTTGGTCTTCAGCTCGGCAAGAATATGGCCGAAGCCCATATGGCCATCGATAGTATTCCTTGTTGGGGGTTCAGGCTAAAGCCCGGACATGGACGCCAAACATTCAAGAATTCGCATTTTGCACTAGTCTATACTGGCCAGCCGAAGTCGACCAATTTTGCTATTGACAAACTTGCCGAAATGGGCCGTTACTTTCTCGAGAGCCCAGAGATGATCCAGCAAATCGTTCAAGCGATGAGCGTGCCTCCTAGTACATTGCGACACGAGCTTCATTCTCGCAGATCTTCATCCTACATGGATCTTCTCGCAAGGAGCATGACACCGGACGCCAATAGAACGGCAATTTCAAAAGAGCATTCCGATGTATCTCTCGATACATTACTCGCCGCCTACGGTGCAGCGACAATGGTTGGCATTAATAGTTACTGGTCTGAAGGAGATAGCTCGTATTTAGCGCTCATGGAGAGTTGTCAATGCCTCTTGGAAGTAATTGGCAAAACGAGCATCCCGCGTGACCGAGGTGCGTTTCCCACGATGGAACCACACTGCCTTGCCAAGGAGATCAATTCAGCGTCTGGAGAAGACGGAAAGCGTCTCTTTGGTGCCAAAGTCACAGGGGGCGGCATGGGAGGCGACTTGATCGTGTCTTCAAGAATAGAAGACGCACAGGAGTTTGAGGTACAACTGAAGAATTGCCTAAACAAGGCAATTGCACGTTGTCACCCAAGGAAGGACGACGAATTCGCGGCTGTTCACTTCTCGTCATCTTGGATGAAGCACTTCCCGGGTGGTTACGAGGTACATGGGGCTACAATCGTGTGAGAGAATGACCATCGAAGGTCAGGTTGAGACAGAACTCAGCCATGAGGCTACTCCAAAGACTGTGTGGAACAGTACTCGGAGGAGAAACGAAAACGAGAAAGGAGATGACGCGACCTGGCACTGTTTGAAGCGAGGGACTCTTGATGGAGCCGTGCTGCCAAAGCTGCAAGACATCGAGCACGGGAGGAAGTGCAGTCAGTAGAACAACGTTTCGGTGGTTTCTCGTGGTGGGGCATTGAGAACACCGTATGCGGATCAACAGAGAAGGAGAGCACCAATGTCATTTCAGATTGAGGCACAGTACCACGTCGTTGATGGTCGGGAAGTCGTACTGAGCGTTCGCATCGGCAACAGTCAGATAGGAGGCTCCGTCGCATTGCTTGATGGAGCTGAAATAGCACGAGGCTCGATTGAACGTCTCATGCTGGATGATGGACATATCCTGAGGGGACGGAAGCTGGAAATCCGCACTGTCGTTGCTGATGTCAACCCGAGCACAAACAACCTGCTGGTGACGTATGTGCTCGAGGGAGGCACCGTAGACCAGGAGTTCAAGACATGGGGTACAGTCGAATCGGACCAGGCTGCCCGTCATATCGCGTTTTTCAGTTTCGTGTGACTATTCATGGATGGAGAAAGACATGCGAAGGATATCCATTGTTCTGTTGGGAATCGTGCTGACAGGACTGTCACCTGCGATGGCGGAGGAAAATCAAAAACTCAGCATTTCTGACCTGCGAACACCAGCATCCCCGGCATTTACGTTGTTGGGCGTGTCGCCCACACTGGTAGATCGTCCTGGAAGCGCTCGCGATTTCGCCATCAGCATACTGTCGTCACTAGAGGAGAGCGCCGACGGCGATCTACCCCGAAGCGTTGCCGTAGAGGCAACACCCTACTGGTGGTCAGGAAGAGATGTAACCATCGAGGAATATGACAGGACCGCTCTGAATCCCTTTACTGCCGTACCACGTACCTTTTCGCTTTCGCTTGGTACTGCGGCAACTGAGTGGATGTCAGGCACGAACACGGTCGAGGGCACAGCAATCGGCATCGGTGCGCGCTGTTTGCTGTTCGAGGGCCACATGAGCACAGAGACGAATCAACTCCTCAAAGCCGCCCAGGAAGCTCTGTCTGCCGAAGCCGCGCAACAGGGGGCCCCAGGACCAATCGACCTCAGCGAGGCGGCTCAGGCGGCGGTGGACAAGTTCCGCGCTGCCAATCTGCAACGTGAGGGTTTCATGTTGGAATTCGCTGGGGCTGTCGTGTTCGACGACCGTGAAGACGGATTCGAGCATACAAAATCAGCAGTGTGGTTGACTCCATCATTTCGCACGGCTGTGGGCAGTCCGCTGCACAACTTGACATTCGTTGGCGTCGGTCGCTACACCGAGGACAGCAGCGAATCATCCACACAGCAGCTCATCGACCTTGGAGGTCGTGTTGTCTGGGCCGGAGCTCAATTCCCGGCCGCATTGTCGTTCGAGTACGTTCACAGACAGGGAGACGATTACGACGACAGTGATCACATTGTGGGGGTTCTGGAGTATCGAATGAGCGACACTTACTCATTCATCGCCAGCTTTGGTAGAACCTTCGAGGACTTCGAAGGGCAAGAGCAGCTCGTTGCGATAGCCGGAATCAACATAGGCTTCGGCGACGGACCGGTCGTCAAGTGAGTTGATACAACTTACTGACATTTAGTAGGTTGCTTTTCTGGATTGATGCTGCTTCGTGAAGTCAGAGCAATTTGCGATCGTCGGTTCATCCTCGAAGCAGAAGGTTGCACTTGCGTGTAAACCCATGCTCTCGGGCTCGATGTCGTACATTGCTCCTCTCAATGGCTTCTTCCCCATTTCGTTTCCGTTGTTATCGGTACTGGGTTTCTCACACAGAATAGCGTAGAAGCAAAAAAACGGTATAAACTACGAATTCTATGTTGTTGCCACTTAGCTACTTATGATTTGCGGTGTCATCTTAGGGTTCTAAGATGGATCATTTTGGTGCCATCTTTGAACATTCTTGTTACGACTACATGTCAAATTATAGTAGCTGATATATGCGTATATCACTCAATTTCCCATCTCGCAGCTTCGCAAAGCTGGGTTGATGGTTTTCTATGTTCTGTGTTGCATTTTCTCCTTCCCAAGCTTGTTTTACCCCGAAAATAGGGTGTCCAGCTTTGCGGACATATGGTACTATATTGCTACACAAATGATGATATTTCACACGCAAAATCACGAATCTATGAAATTCGTGCATGAACAGAGAGAATTTCGCTGTTGTTACCTCTTGATGTGGCCAGCCCTCAAGATTCTCGGAAACGTAAGACAGAGAATGATTTATGAGCTATTTTAAATCATGCTCATTTGCGCAGATTTGAAAATGGCACGGTACTATAAGAAAGATTATATATGATATTGCTGCATATAAAGGGACTCAAATATTTATACACGTTGCGTAGAAGTGCTTGCTGTGCAGAAAACCTACAGAAGTGTCTCTTCTAGGAACAACTGTAGTAAAAAACAGAGAAAAATGAGTTTTTTTCGATTTCGCTGACTGCAGTTGACGCAGAGGTCTGCAACACAGGAGCATCTGCACCTGGGCTCTTTCAGAAACAGACCAACTCAAACTTGAAATGAGCTTATAGGGCCTCAAGGAAAGAGAAAAGCCTTTTTTCTGCGTTATAAAAACTATGTAAGACAACCTCTTACGAGATGAGCACGTGCTCTGCTGCTCATCTTCTCCAATGCTGTCACTTCCCCAGAAACCAGATCTAAACTGCCGGTATCCTCGGCACTGAAAGGAGTCACCCATGACCAGTCTCAAACCCGCAATCCTCAGAAGCCAGGTGAACGTTTCGGATCCCTTCGCCCCCGTACGGCTGGCACCCGTCTCCGTGAACGGCTCTGCCGTCCCCCAGGTGGGCGTGGAGATTCTGAACGACAACGGCACCTGGGAGTGCATCAACATCCACAGCCAGGGCTACCAGCTCATCTCGAACAGCCTGGCCCAGCAGACCGCCAGGGAGATCACATCTCTGTCCAAGTGGCGCTGGGTGGAGGAAAAAACGATATGGACAGGAAGGTTCCTCTCCACCCTCTACCGCAGCGACAGGATCGTCGAAGTCCCGGAAGTTGGCGATGCCGTCTCGCTCGGCCTGCGTCTCGAGAACAGCTACGACGGCTCTGCCAAGTTCAGGCTGGTTCTCATGGCCTTCGTGCTGTCCTGCACCAATGGCCTTATGAGCCCCCGGTATTTCTCGACCTATGCATTGAAGCACACCGCTTCCCAGGGCTTCGATCTCAAGGAAGCTGTCTCCGTCATTCAGGGCGGAGTGAGCATTCTTGAAGAGATCGCTCCCCGTATCGCCACCCTCTCCAAAACCCGCCTGAACCTCAAGACGTTGGCCGCCGTGGCGAAGAACGTAAGCCTTCCCAACAGGGACTGGGGCCCCATCGTCCAGAACCTTGGCAATGCCCACTCGCTCTGGGACCTCATGCAGGAGATGACCCATCGCCTCACCTACAACGGCAGAGGCCGGGCCCTTATCACCACCTCCGAGCAGGTCGGCGATTACTTCTTGGGCAACCTGGTCGACAAACTCGCCGCCTGACCCTCAGATAAGGCTTCACAAGCCTTAAAGCCCGTCCGGGCTCATTCATACTGCCCGCTTCTCCAAGGCCAATAGAGATCAATCGCATGACCTGAGAGACCCTTTGGGGCTGATGTGGGTTTCTACCCTGATCAGGCCCGAGGGGAACCCTTCGCGGGTGCGGGCAGTGCGCCCGGGCGAACCAAGATGCCCGGAGGTGCCCATGAAGCAAGCATGGAACAAGTTCAAGAAGATTCTTTCCAAAGGCAGGAAGCACCTTACCAGGGAAGAGACGAAGCAAGCACGCTTCATTCTCAACGACCCGGCACTGGAACCAGTACTCGACAAGATCCTCGAGTTCCTGGAATACATCAGTGCTGCTTCCCGGGGGAAGTACAAGGCTTCAATGGAAGTGATCGTGACCATCGTCGCTGCCATCCTCTACCTGATCTGGGTCTTGGATCTGATCCCAGACTTCATTCCAGTCGCCGGCTATCTCGATGACATCGCAGTGATATCAATGGCAGCCAGCATGTGTGCCCGTGATCTGGAAAGGTTCTCCAAGTGGAGGAAGAAGAGGGGGCTAACCAGATGAACTACTACCTGCTCCTGGCCCGGGGAGGTGTCGACCCTGAAATCATCGGAGGTCCTCTTGATTCCTGGGACACAGTTCAGATCAAGGCTATCAGACTCACCGCAGAAGGGGTCATCCAAAGGGTTGACGGTGTGTTCTGGCTTCTCATCCAGGACGACATGAGACCCGAGGTGGGACCCTTCACAGCGGAAGAGCTGGGAGCCGACACAGAATAGAACGGAGGTTGATGTGGCAACCAGAACACTCTTTTTCAAAACAAAGCGGCCAGGGCTGCAGATGCGGTTCTCCGACTACGCCGCCGCCGTGGGGATCAATTTTTCCACACTGAAACACATGGCGAAGAGCCCGCTTCATTACCGGTACGCCATACAGAACCCGCCGGCTGAAACCCCGGCCATGCTTCTGGGAAGAGCGACCCACACTGCTGTCTTCGAGCCCGAACGCTTCCAGCTCGATTACGCCCTGTGGCCGGGGGACAGAAGAGGGAACGCCTATCAGCAGTTTGCAGACGAAGCCACAATGCAGGGACGTTCCATCCTGAAGGAGACTGAGTACAGCACTGCCCTGGCGATAAGGAACGCCGCCAGGGGAACCCCAGAAGTGGCATCCCTTCTTGATAAGGGTTACCCCGAGGTATCCCTGTTCTGGAACAATCCCATCACAGGACTGGCCTGCAAGGGACGGCTGGACTGGATTTCGACAGAGGGCGCCATCCTTGACCTGAAGACCACCGTCTCCATCGATCCCAGAGCCTTCTCAGCACATGCCTGGAACATGGGATACTTTCACCAGGCCGCCATGTACCAGGAGGCTTATGCCGTCTCTTCAGGCAAGCGTGTTCTCTTGCGCTGCGGCATCATCGCCGTGGAAAAGGATCCTCCCCATGCCTGCCGTCTCTACTGGCTGGAGGAGGATTCCTTGGACAGGGCGAGGGAGGAGTACGTAGGCTGGCTCCGGCAGGTGAAGGAGTGCACCGCATCAGCTATCTGGCCGGGACCCGGACCAGTTGAATCAGAACTCGCAGCCCCGGCGTGGGCTGTAACCGACAACGAAGCCGTCGATTTCGGCGGTCTGGAGGAGTGAGATGCCGAAAAAGAACGATAATCCCGAGATGCACGTGGACCTGATGTTCGCCTCCCGCTACCTGAGGGCGGCGGACTTCGAGGGGAAGCCAGTGGCGCTGACCATCTCCGAGGTCGTGAGGGACAAGGTACAGATGTCTACCGGTCAGAAGGCCGAGAAGTACATTCTCCGGTTCCAGGAGACCGACAAGGAGTTGATCCTCAACAAGACCAACGCCAAGGCCGTGGCGAAGGTTCTTCACGAGCCCAAGGCCATCAACTGGCCAGGTGAAAAAATCGTGCTGAAACCCACGACCTGCGAGGCCTTCGGGGAGATCGTGGACTGCATCCGGGTGGAGATGAAAGAGGCGAGCTGACCAACCGCGAAGCTAGCCTTGCGGAACAGGGGCCGCTGTGGGAATGGCGGCCCTTTTCATACATCGGCTCGTGCTCTTTGAACCTTCACCCGATCGAGTAACGATTTTGAGCAAATCAATGGATAAGGGATTTAATGCGTTATGGATGTCTAGTCGGCTAACTCCAGATAGTAACCACTAGAGGGGTCAGTCTTGACGGAAATCCCATGGTGCCGAAGCAGAGATCTCGTTGGGAGATTGAGGGCAAGAAACTCATCCACACTTTTCCACTTAGCACATGCATCCCAAAGCTCTTTCAGTACTTGGTGGAACGGGAGCAGGTCTACAGCACTGGAGGAATGTACGAACCTGAATGATCGCGCATTTGGGTTGTCGTCTGATTGGTAGGCATCGAAGTGACCAAGAACTCTCGCTAACACATCGAGGAGAAACTGGGTTTTCACCACGAGAAGAGAGTTGAAATCTTCTGCAGCAAGCCCACCAAGCGGGTATTCTTTGATTGCCTGCTTCAGGCTCAGTTTGAAGTCAAGATGAGCATTCTCGAGTAGGTCGTCTCCATAAGAATTCTCTCCAGATAGCATCGCACCCCATCTACTTGCGAAGTACTCACTCCACAATCGGTTGCATAGCTTCCAAAGAAAGGCTTGTTCGGAAGACAGTTCAATCGCAAAGAGTTTTGTTCTAAACCGACGGAACCGTATCTCATAATCAAAGGCGTGGGCCAACTCATGGTGAAGCAGTTGTGCAGTCCTTCCAGTCGCCGTTACAGTGCCTTCAGCATACATGCCTTCTACAAGACGTGGGCCGAAGACGATGACAGTCTTGAGATTACCTCCGCACTTGTAAGGTATTGTTGCAGCAACACCTTCAGCTAGATCGTTCGATGTGGGCTTAAACCTAACGGGGCAGTTTTTATAGCTTGCGTTTGCTGTGTTGAGAGCATTCTCATAGCACTGGCCAACTATGATCTTCTCCAAGCAAGTAAGTGGAATAACTTCAATTACATGGCTTACGGCGGTTTGGATGAAGCTAGTACCTACTTGCATAAGTCTGCATAACGTCTCTTGAGTGTTACCTGATGCACCTCTTCCTTCGTCCACTGGAAGGGTGTGCAGTCCTTGCGATAGGACGCAATGAAGCGGTCAATCGCGTTGCGAAGCTCCTTCGGCGATGTGAAGCTTCCGTTCCGCAATACCCTTACGGTAAGTATGCTGAACCACACCTCGATCTGGTTCAACCAACTGCTGTTGGTAGGTGTGTAGTGGAAGTGAACGTTGGGATGACGGGATAACCAGGTTCCACCCTTCTTACTGTGGGTGCTCAGGTTATCCAGAACTACATGAATCTCCCTATCCTTGGGGTACTGGGAGACAATCCTGTTCATGAAGTCCAGGAACTCCACCCTCCGCCTTCTCTTGTAGTGTCCTGCGGTGACCATGCCGGTGGCCACTTCCAATGCTCCGAACAACGTGGTGGTTCCATGCCGTTTGTACCTGTCTCCGAATCCGATGCAAGTCTTGCCATCGTTGAAGTGAAGGTATCCCTGAGCCCGTTCCAATGCCTGGATTGAAGGCTTCTCGTCTACACTGATCACTATCGCATTCTCCGGGGGTGCAAGGTAAAGGCCGACTATGTCCGCCGCCTTTTCGGCGAACTGGGGATCGGTGCTGACACACCAACTCCTTCTACGCTGTAGATGAATGCCGTGCTTCCGGAACACCCTCCATACATGGTCATCTGACACATCCCCAAGTTCCCTGGCAATGAGCCTTGCCGTCCACACCGTCTCTCCCCCCGGAACAGGCTCATCCAACATTGAAAGCACTCTCAACTCCATGTCCCTGTCGTATTTCAATGGAGCTCCGGTGCGGGTTGCATCGGTTAACCCTTCAATACCAAGCTTGGAAAACCTCACACGCCACTTGCTGACCGTGGGCGCTCCGGTCTGAAGCATTTCAGCAATTGCGTTTGTGCCCACACCATCAGCGGCAAGAAGAATGATGCGGCTGCGGAATGCAAGTCTTTGCTCTGTCTTTGCTGAGCGGACATTCTTCTCGAGGGCTTTTCTTTCCTCGGCACTGAGAAGAATCGGGGTGGAAGAGTAAGCCATGCGTCCTCCTTGATGGGGTATATAACTCACCCATCAAAGATAACACATTAGGCTAACTTATGCAACTAGGTACTAGTGCACCTGAGTTTGCTTCGGAGGTAACAGGCGTTTGAAAATAGGATGCCAGTCGGATCAGCCGAATCATGATAGTGTCGGGGGTGATAGCCTTTGCATGTCATAGTCCAAAGGCTTTGATGATAGATTGACGTTGTTAGATTCAATGTCGAGATTAGAGTACAAGAGCCATGTGCTCTTATGATTTGAATTGCAGGGGCGGAAGGACATGGTCTTTGATTATGAAAGACATTATCGCTTACAGAAACTCATTGAGAGCAAGCAATGAATTCAATCCAAAAGAGATTGTTGAAAGGTACAAAGAGTTCGCAGCCCGAAATGATACCTTCAGGTTCTTGCGTCCTAAACCTGGTCAGATAAAGACATTTGGCTTGAGATCTAGGACAGGAGTACATGATGTTGCTGATACTAATCGAAAAGAGGAGATGCTTTGCAAAGCACTCTTCAACACGTATAAACCAGAAGGTAACGATGAAAGCAAACCTTGGTATATTCCAAATTACACTCAATATATTGTAGATTATCAAACCCCATTAAAAGGAAACGCTACAGACGAGTATTGGGGAAAAATCGATTTGATCGGCCTTATTCAAGGCTCTCCGAAGAAGCATGTGTGCTTCTGGGAGGTTAAGTTTGGGCAGAACAAGGATACAATACATTATGCACTGATGGAGTTACTAGTCTATTATGCACAGTTTGATCTAACCACCCAAAACGAAGATAATGCAATGAAGAACTATACGTATCTTTTGCTTGAAGCGGCATTTGTTCGCGGTACAGGAGACGCAAACAATACTGTTACCATCCATCAAGATAAGCGCCCAATACTAATTATAGCTGCCGATGAAAAGTATTATAGTTACCATGAATGGCAAGCAAAAAAACCTGCATACGCCGAATTGAAAAGAGTAGTCAATGAAGAACTGAATCTAACACTCGAATTTCTTCAAATTGGAACAAGCTGTTGTATAAAAAACAATAGGTATTACTATAGCGATAATCAGCATCCGGTTCTTTTATGATATCTCATCTGGATATGTATAGTACTAAGTGACTATTAGTTCTTTGTTTGCTTTGTATTGTCAGCTACCATTGACACAAATGTAAAAGGTAATTGGGCTAGTATGGCTGCATTCATCTAATATGAGCTTTCTCCCATTGTCTATACAAAGGTCGGTCATGAATGCTTGGCTGTATCCACCGCGGTAGCCATGAGATCGGCGGAAGCTGCGTAGAGCTGCGAAGTGAAGGCCAGAGGCTCCTAATCGATCTTGGCCTTCCTTTGGAATCTCCCGGAGATTCAGCCCTGTACGTTCCGCCGATAGAGGGACTGGACGGCAGCGATCCATCCCTCCTGGGGCTTTTGCTTTCCCATCCCCACATCGACCACTATGGGCTCCTGGGTCACCTGAGTCCCAACGTTCCCGTGGGAATGGGTGCCGCCGCTAGGCGGATAGTGAAGG
>Ga0351856_1052_pt1 | contig 25123 bp, 18 predicted proteins | sample BONcelHFGM3001D8_FD_206798 | JGI IMG/M metagenome (GOLD analysis project Ga0351856, IMG submission 206798) | Enriched cells from coal bed in the Powder River Basin, Montana, United States - BONCAT cells FGM rep2 HSBNCT.FGM.300.1.D8 ... | reverse complement strand
CCTTGAATGTGGCGAAAACGCTACCCTCATACACCAAAATCGCTTGGAATGATCATCGTGAGACAACTGAAGTTGTCCAAGCAGTAGTCTCTCTACTCTAAGGGTACAAATAGAGTTGGGGTAATTTGTCCAAAAACAGGGAAAAAGTGATGAAACCATTAATGTAGCCCTAAGATTCCGGATTCTCAGTACCAAACAGGCCTCGAGTTCCACCGCAAAAGCCCGGATGGAAGGCAGGCAAATAGCAAACCGGGGTTTTCCTGATGGAAACTAGCTAGATTCATTGCTTCACTTGGCCCGACCCGGTTCGTTCTTGCTTATTCAAATACTTGGTCTTATGTTCCTTCCACCACTTTATGTACTCCGCCCTCTCCGACAAGAAATTTTTATTAATACTTGCTTCTCTATTAATTAACATAGCAGCAGTATATATCGCCCAGGAATTCTTGTCCGTTTCTAAGACTGATTGTAGAAAATCGAGTTTATCAGATAAAGAAATCTTACTTTCTCCAAACCATAGATAAGCAGAACACGATGGACGTAGGTCCGCATCAATTGAAAAATATTCGGATTTGAAGTTGTCTATGGTCCACTTATTTGGATCCGAACCTAACTCTTCTGAATAAGCAAGGAACATGTATTTTCCTCTTTTATCAATATATTTAATGAATTCATGATTTGCGATTTTGCTATGAAAATTCTTCAGCATGTCTCCTGCTAATTTTTGAATATCGCGAAAACTATAATTTTGTGATGAGGCAATATCATTAAGTTCATCATAACTATCTATATGTTCATCCAAATCATTATATAAGTTGAAAATCCTATAGAACTGTTGCATCTCAAATGTTCCCTGTCTAACTATAGAGCTGACTTCATCAGAATTTAATTTGGCAAGGACTTCTGTGCGAATGATCTTCTGTATGTTAGGCTGTTGCAGTTCTAAATCTATTCTGGCTTGAACCTGTTTGGTTAATGATTCTACATTATTACCAAAAACAATATAGAAAAGGGTCATCGCTGTAATTAAGATCCCACCTATAATAGCGGCCAACCATTTATACACAGACATGACTCGTTCAATTTGCTGATTGGCATTGTTAATCGGCTGGAGGATGATCTCCAGTAGTTTTTGATTGAATTGGTCAGATTTGAGTGCATCCGATTTAATGCCCTCTGTAGGGGCCTTTTCCAGTGAATCAGTCATCTAATCCTCCATACTCGTTCAAAGTGCAGACTCTTGACCATCCTTCAGGTTCATCTTTTGCAGGGTTTCGCATCTCCTAATCGCGCTAGGGTAGCATGTCTGCGTAGAGACCGGCAGGAACAGGCCGGGTACTCCAGGTAACTACCTGAGTACACTCAACTATGCGACATCGTGTCGCACCCTAACAAAAAGCTCACTGGCCGCGCGCTTTTTGCGGTCCAGTGGAACGATGTGTTATCCGCGTGACAGAACGCAAGATGTTTTCAATAATGTTGTCCTGCCTGGGTGCCTCGAAGGCAGCCAGCTTGTAGCTATCGGTTTCCGTGTGGAGCGATGTAGAGATCAGAGTTGGCGTTGGTCGGCCGGTTAATTCTGGGGAAAGCGACCGGAAACTCCGGTGCGGATGCAGCCGGTTGTCAACAGAGACCGTGAGGCTGATGTTGGGAAATTGCATCACCCATCCCTCCACCGGTTCCGGATCGCGCGTTTTATCGAAAGGATTCAATGTCTTTTCGTATGGAACGAGGAAAGCGCCGTGCAATGGATCAGTAAGATAGAAGAGCACCATGTCGATATATAAAAAGTCGCCATTGGAAAGGAGATCCCTTCGAACCCGATCCTCAAATGCCCCGATCGACAAATCTCGCAACTCCAACTGGGTTGATACGCTGCATCGCCAAAGGACCGACGCGATGAAGGCGCACAGTTTTCGCTTGTCGGCCTGCTCAAAAAACCAGAGACCCATGCTGGCCTGGTGAGGCGAATCAACTTTGACTGCCGACTCACGATCTCGGATCAGACGGATGGAGTAGTCGTCCAGCGGCTGCATAATATCGTGCTCGCAGTCTTGGCAGAGGATGGCCGGATCATAGATGGCATTCTGCAATCTCCTCCCTCGACTACCAACCGAGCTGATGGTGTCAACGCGTCGCTTGGTTGACAGGAGGTTGAAGAACCCTTTCGGGAAAATGTGTGCCTTGGCAAGCTTGCCTGTTTCGTTCTCGCACAGTCGACATCGCATTGCGTCTCATCTCTCCTTACCCAACAACGCGGCTAACCCACGCAGGGTAAGAACCGAAGGCTTAATGAAGGCACCAACCTATGTGACGCTGCCACGTGGTCCGGTGTCGGGTTGAGCCGCAAGTTATCTTCCTTGCGCGCTATAACTTACCCACTATTCTTTATCATCCACATACCGATTTGTGAAACAGTATGACCCATCAATAGTCATGGATACTTCTCCGCTCATAGGTGCAGTTGTTGTTGTAGATGTCAAGGTCTTTATTGAGCCATTTATAAGTTCATCTGAGTCTGTAGTAATATTTCTATCGGCTTTCTTAAATAGATCCTTATTGCTCTGTAGGATTTTCTCTCTCTGGCTATCCCATCTCTCATAAAATCGAAGAATGAACTGTGGGTCGTTTTCTTTGGCTTTGCCAAGTTTCTTTTCTATGAGGTCGAGAGCTTTCAGAAAATCCTGTGCCAATATTTTGACTTGTAGGACATATAGCTTGCTTCCATCTCTATCTATACGAACCGAGAGCAGTGTGCTTTGTGATGGGGCTCTGGTTATGGCAGACAGTGAAATGGATATAAACTGATGAGCCATGCCATGTCTAAAAAAATTCACCATTATCTCCTGAACAGTGCTTTTCCTATAGTTTTCGGGATCGATCCTTTGCATCCATTCTTTGCAGAACTCCTTGATGCATTGCTCTGTTTGCACTGTTTTAACAATTTCGTCCGAGTTCTTGCTACTCGTAAGGTAACCAAGCTGATTCATTCCCGCGAATACTGACATGGCTAATGGGGCTGAGCACCCTCCCTGCTCTTTGTCGTCCAACTCACTGTTGAGCAGAGTGCGGATGTCACATGCCAAATAGCCCATAATTACCGTTTCGAAATACGACCTGACGAGAGCTTCTGCCCGTTCAAATGGCACGCCTTGCATGGAAACATTCTCCCTTCATTGAGCTGGTGTGATTTGTCTTCGGAGTAGGGTAGCCGGGGGCCGTCTCCGGCCCCAAGCCCCCGTGGAACCGTGCTTGAGAGTTTCCCCTCACACGGCTCGAGCCTCTGAAGGTCTCCCTTGTGGGGATTCCCGCAAGGTAGGCGTGTCTACTTTTTCTTGCTTTTGGGCATAGACTTCTTTTTCGGGGCAGGCTCTGCCGGCTTTTCAACCTTCGGGTTCAATTTATCCTTGAGAGCTTTACCCGGAAGGAAGCGTACCACCTTCTTCACCGGGATGGCGATAGCCTCTCCCGTCCTCGGGTTTCGTCCTGTACGTGCAGCACGTTCCGCCACCTTCAGGGTGCCAAATCCAATCAAGGTGAACGACTCGCCTTTTTCCAGGACTTCCTTGATGGTCGCGAAAACAGCGTCCACTACTTTTTCAGTAGTGGCCTGTGTGACTTCTGCCTTCGCCCGAACGTTTTTCAGCAAATCGGCTTTTGTCATGAGTTGCCCCTCCTTTTTGTTGTTCTCCAGACGCGATTTTTTGGTATGTGACCTTTCTTCCCTTTGAGCTAGACGTTGACGTTTGACAATTTTACAGCTTATTCTACAGCACAATATTTGCCAATGGCAAATGTGTGGAGTGTTGTGTTCTGCGATTTCTGATGGGAGAGAGATGTGTCGTTCTTTTCCTATATTTACCGAAACGGTCTTTGGATTTCGATCCCGGTGTTCATCGCGTCCGTAGCAGCGCTCGTGCCGGAAGTGCCACTGCTGCCTCTGGTTCTGAGATTCCAAGGTAAGCGTTGGAGGACCCGCTCTCATCAAGCGTCCTATCCAGGTTTCCTGCAATCCCCCTTCCACAAATCCCCACAAGACTCATCAAACATAGAGCCACTGCCAATTTGCTTTTCATGTTACCCTCTTTTTTGGCTAAAATCATTGTTTCCCGGCAACTCCGAAACCATTGGCTTGGTCGCCGACTGATACAAAGCGAGGTCATAATACCACCATTCCACGAGGCCAAGCACATCTCATTTGACCCAGATAAGATGCTTTAAGCGGGGGTTTTCCGCTATTATCGGGCTTCAACAGCGACGCCCCTTGACGCCCACCCGAATTGACCCAATCGAGCTGGAAGAAATTGTCTTTGGTTGAGACAGCGCTCATGCGCTATGTATTTGCTTCTTCCTCTGCTTCTTCCTCTGCTTCTGGAGAGGAGTGGCTCCCTGCAACTGTTATTTCGGCAGCGTCAATTTTCTCGAGCAAAAGTGGGTCAATCTCGATGAGCGCCAAAGCCTACCAAATCAATTGGCAAAGATTTGCGGCAGGATGGAAGAAAGGTCGACTTCTTCGATTCTTTGTGGCCGCCATTGCGGTTTGTCATCCTTGTCGATAATACGGGCGCGTACGCCTTCCAGGAAATCGTGATGGGCCAACATGAATCGGACTGCCTTCGAATCCACCGCGTACACCTCATCCATCGCTCGTCCCTCATTGTGGCGAAGAAGGTGCAGAGTGAGTACGAGGGATGTGGGGGAGCGCTCGCCGAGTTGGAAAAAGAAGTCAGCGCAAAGTTGTTCCTGAGATCGGCAGGTAGAGAGGGTTTCCATGATCCGAAGTATCGAGTCTTGCGCGTGAAAATAGGTTCTCACCCATTCGTCCATCTCGGGGTTCGGGGAGCTATCCGTCGAAAGAAATGAGGTCAGGTAACGGGTGAGTTGCTCCGCCGCATCCTTTCTTTTTTGCGGCAAGGGCTCTGAGTAATCTTCGAGCATCAGTAGTACGCCAGGCAGTCTGTCGAAAGGGCACAGGTGTGTGGCAAGTCCCAAACGGACGCATTCACTCCCTCCAAGTTCATATCCTGTCAGGGCCAGAAACTCGGGGTATCCCTCGGGGCACTTCTTGAACAGCCAACCCGTGGCGCCGACGTCCGGAAAGATGCCAATCCGCGACTCGGGCATGGCCATACGCGTGCGTTCCGTCCCAATAACAACGTCTGCACCCGCGGCGAGCCCCAGTCCTCCTCCCATCGTTATGCCGTGTGCAAGCACAACCACGGGTTTAGGAAATCTGTAGATCCTGAAATCCAGTGCATATTCCGCATCAAAGAACTCGTGGGCCTCCCGCAGTTGGCGGCTCTTCGCGGCCATGGCGAGCGTCTTGATGTCTCCACCCGCACAAAATCCCTTCTCTCCGATTCCGTGAAGAACCACGAACCTAATGCTGTCGTCTCGCTCAGCCTCCTCGAGAGCTCGCCGGATGAGGCGGATCATTTCCGTATTGAGGCTGTTCAGGACCCGTGGACGATTGAGCAGGATGCTCATCATGCGTTTGACGCGCCCGACGAGGACTGGGGGGTCTGTCTTTTGCCTGCTGTCGGCCATGGAGATAGCTCCTCCTCCTGTTGTTGACTTTGAGATGAACCATCAGAAATCAAAGACGATTCATCCCTGATTTCCAGATCATTTTAATGTCTTTTCCACCGGATTTCAGGTTGAAATCGAGCGGGAGGCGATACACTCTGCTGGAAATCGAATCTTGAAAATTCCTCGTAAGATGAGCAGCATGCTTTCGTGCATTTTATGTTTCCACTTTTCATCTTTCCAGAAATCAGCGATAAAGTGTAACCAAAGAATATGGTCGGGGCGTCTTTCTCTGCTTTGCCGAACGCACCAACAGGAATCGTTATCCATGACAGAATCATCGAAACCAAAGAAAAGGTTCTGGCGCTGCATTCAGGGCCAGCTCATTCTAGTGCTGCTTGTTTCACTCATCCCAACTCTCCTTATGACGGCCCACATCTTTGTCAAGTGGTACGAAACCGCGCATGAGAGCGAACATCAGGCCAATCTTCAAATAGCTCGTGCGTTATCGAAAACTCTTGACGCTTTCATCAAGGATGTCCTTCGCCAGGAACACGCTATTGGTCACGCCCTGACCATGGAAAAGATGTCGGCAAACGACAGGAAGCATTTCCTTGACATTAATATCGCACAGTATCCGTCATTCCTTAACCTGCTGTGGGTCAGCCCCGAAGGGATTATCCTCGATTCGCACCTCCGTGAAGTCGAAGGTCAAAGCGCAACCGACTGGAGACATATCCAGGATATCATTGGGGGTCGAGAGTGGACAGTCAGCGATCTTATTATTGCCAAAGCTACGGGAGATCCGATTATCTCTATTGCTCGTGGGATTCGAGATGACAGAGGACAATTGCTCGGCATCGTGGCGGCCAGCATTCCTTCGGATCGGTTTGACACTGTGCTGACAATCGAGCGACCCCAAGGAAGTGGACACGCCGTTGTGGACAGCAAAGGGATGCTGGTCTATCGGTATCCCTGGATTAAGCCTTCCTGGGAGCAGCGAAACTGGATCAAAGACTTCCCTGAATTTAAGGAGGCACTGAGCGGGAAAGAGATTTCAAAAACAGTTTTTGCCCCATTTGAGGGAAGAGACCGAATGGTGGGTTTTGTGCCCATTCCGTCTATAGGTTGGGCCGCCTCTGCAGGACGCACGGAAGAGATCGCGATGGCACCAATTATCTCTCAACTGTTTCCTCAAGCACTGCTTCTGTTAATGGTCACCACGGCAGCTTTTGGAACAGCTTTGCTCTTTTCCCGATATATTGCAAACTCTGTCCGGAGACTCGGAACACATGCGGTCGCACTTGGGTCTGGAGACACAAGTGCCCCGCTGGTCGCCTCCGGCCCCACCGAGCTCAGGCAACTGGCCGAAGAATTCAATAAAATGGCTCAAAATCTCAGGTTCCGTGAAGGAACCCTGCGGGAGAGCGAATTTCATTTGGCCCGGTCGCAGCAACTCGCGCACTTGGGGAGCTGGACTTTGAATATAGTGGAGAGCCGTCTTTATTGGTCAGACGAAACCTACCGGTTGTTCGGGCTGCAGCCGGGTGAGTTTGTGCCTCAATACGGAGATTTTCTCCGCTTTGTCCATCCCGAAGACCGCGACCGTGTGGATAGGGCCATCCATAATGCGCTCGTGGAGGAACCTTGCGAAACTGAGTACCGTATTATCCGGAAAGGCGGTGAAGAACGATACCTCCAAAGCTTCGGTGAGACGACCTTTGACAAAGGTGGAAATCCGGTGAAGATGGAGGGCTACATCCAGGACATTACCAAACGCAAGCAGTCGGAAATTCGGCTGGCGTCTGACCTTTCTGCCCTCACCCGAATGCATGAACTAAGCAGCAGGCTTTTGGAGACAGAGGGATTACAACCGCTGCTTCAGGAGATCATGGATGCTGCCGTCATCATCGTGGGCGCGGAGATGGGCACATTTCAACTGCTGGAGGACGATTCGCTACGCATAGTCGCCGTTCACGGCCATCGGCAGCCGTTTCTCGATTTCTTCGCGTCAGCCGGAAGTCAGGCTTCTGTGTGCGGAGAAGCGATGAAATGCGGAGAGCGAGTAATCGTTCCGGATATCGAAAAGAGCCCCGTGCTCACTGGGACTCCTTCTCTGCCGGTGATGCAGGAGGCCGGCGTCCGGGCGATTCAGTCCACGCCTGTGATCAGTCGCTCGGGAAGGCTGCTCGGTATTCTCACGACTCAATGGAGGGTTCCTTTTATTCCCGACGAACATGATCTTTGGCGCATAGACCTGTTGGCGCGACAGGCCGCCGATCTGATCGAACATTCATTAGCGGAAGATGCACTGAAAAAGAACGAGGAGCGCTATCGCGCGTTGGTCACCGCCAGTTCGCAAGTACTCTATCGCATGAATCCGGACTGGAGCGAGATGCTGCGTCTTCAGGGCGGAAGTTTCATTTCAGATAGGGAAAAGCCAAACCGCAACTGGCTGCAGGAATACATCCATCCGGATGATCAGAAGCAGGTGCTGGAGGTCATTGCCGAAGCAGTACAAACCGGGGCCGTTATCGAAATGCTATACCGGGTCAGGCGCGAAGACGGATCACTGAGGTGGACGTTCTCGAGAGCCGTTCCGATGCGAAACGATGCCGGTGAGATCGTGGAATGGTTTGGATCTGCGAACGACATCACCGAGCGTAAAAATGCCGAGGAGATGCTGCGCAAATCTAATGAGTTTATCAGCGAGATTTTTGACACAGTTGACGGATTAATCATCGTTCTCGATCCGAATGGTCGTATAGTCCGATTTAATGCTGCATGCGAGCGTCTGACCGGCTGGCGAGCTGACGAGGTAATAGGGCGGCGCTTTTGGGAATTCCTGGTCCCGGAGGAACAGCGTGCTAATGTTCTTCAAGTATTTCAGCAACTGACTTCAGGCCATTTTCCCAAACGGCACGAGAATGATTGGGTTCTCCGGGATGGAAGTCGACGTTGGATAACTTGGGCCAATTCGGTCCTGTTGGATGCTCAAGGTGGCATTGAGAACATCATCGGTACCGGGATCGATATATCAGAGCGCAGAACGGCCGAAAAAGCACTTTTCGATACGCATCAGCGCCTGCGGTCACTCATGAACGCGCTCCCTGTTGGGGTCAGCTTTTCGGACGATCCGACCTGCCAGATTATCACGGGAAATCCGACGGTCCTGGCCCAGTTTGAAGTAGGGGCGCAGGATAATCTCTCTGCCTCCGCTTCGGATGCAGTCGCACCTGGCCGACAGGTTCGCTTTTTTATAAATAGGCGTGAAATTAGCGATACCGAACTCCCACTCCAGAGAGCGGTTGCTGAGAACAGGGAAATTCCGCCGATAGAGATTAAATGTGTGCTAGCGAGCGGAAGGGAATGGGTTATGGAAACCTCGGGAGCACCTATCCGCGGTGCCGACGGCGCGGTTATTGGCGGCGTTGCTGTAACGGTGGACATCACCGAGCGCAAGCGGACGGAGGATGAGCTCCACAAATCAAGAGACGAATTGGAATTGCGCGTCCTCGAACGCACGGCCGAACTCAGTGAGAGCGAAAGAATGTTTAAAAATCTCTCGCAGGAATTCCATACTCTTCTCAATGCTATCAGCGACACCATGGTTCTGCTCTCTCCTGAGATGGAAATATTGTGGACAAACCGTGGGTATGATGACCAGTTGAATGAAGCGCTATCTGAGGAGGTAATCCGATCCTGTGATGAATTTTTGCATGATCTGTCTGTTTCCTCTGCGGACTCTCCGGTAACAAGATGTTTCAATACTGGGGAAAAGCAAGTCTCGGTGGTAACCCACAATGGTGCCGTTCTTAACATGAGTGCCTTTCCAATCAAAGAGGGTGAAAGGATCAGAAGCATACTCGTGCTGGTAAGTGATATTACCGAAAAGATGGCGATGCAGGCAGAAGCGATGCAGGCAGCTCATTTGGCCTCACTGGGGGAGTTGGCCGCCGGAGTTGCTCATGAAATCAACAATCCCATCACCGGCATCATAAATTATGGTCAAATACTGATAAATGAGTGCAGCCCCGAGAGCATGGAAAAGGACTTCGGAAAGCGCATCGTGAAGGAAGGCGAGCGTATCGGCCGTATTGCAAAGACCCTCCTTTTATATGCGCGTGATGGGCAGGAAGAGAAAAAGCCCACTCGCGTTCCCGCAATTCTTGAAGAATCCATAATTCTAATCCACGGGCAACTCCGGAAGGAGGGCATCGATCTAAAGATAGATCTTCCCGACGACCTTCCTGAAGTGGATGCTAACTTTCAGCAGATCCAGCAGTGTTTTATAAATATAATAAACAACGCGCGCTATGCCTTGAACGAGAGGTATCCGGAAAGGCATGAAGATAAACGCTTAGAGATCACCGGCGAGAGAGCAGCTATTAGCGACCGTCCGTATGTACGAATCGTAATTTACGATCAGGGGGGAGGAATTTCCGCCCGTGAGCTCTCCATGCTGACGAAGCCGTTCTTTTCCACAAAGCCGTTCGGAAAGGGGACCGGCCTTGGGTTGAACATCGCTCAAAAAATCATCACGGATCATGGCGGTCAGCTCAGCTTTGAGAGTACCAAAGGCGAATTTACCAGGGTCATAGTCGATTTGCCAGCTAATCGAAGCGGGTTAAAGGGTACAGAATGAGTGATGCGAGAATTGTCGTAATCGATGATGAGGTATCGATCAGGTTTACCTTCGACAGGTCATCAGGACCGAGGGAAATATTGAGCTGCACTCCTTCATAATCTATTATATCCCTATTTCAGCTAATCGGATGTTGACTTGCCCTGACCTTTGGCACTCGCCTAGAATACGCTCCTCCTGCAGGGCGCTAACTCTATCCCGCTGCTGTACGTCACAATCCCTTGAAATAGCCGCCAGTCTCGGCTCTGCGAAAGTCCATACACCTTGCCAATCTGGCGTTTCCCGGGTTTTTCTGGTTCCATGAAAGAATGAGATTCATATGGCCAGGTTGGCTGGCCGCGGACAGGAGGCGGCATAGAAGAGGAAGGCCCGAAAGAGCCCTCCTCAGAATACGATCTATCCTTACAGGTTTTCAATCCACCTGGTCGCCTCCGTATCGCTGATCTTCCCGAGGTACCGCTGTGTGGTGGACAGATTCGCATGCCTCAAAATCACCTTGCTCACTATCTCAATCGGAACGCCGGATCTGGAGGCATACGTGGTAGCATGCCTTCTGAGATCGTGCGGTCGAAGCTCGATCCCGACCAGCTTGCCGGCCTTTTTGACCATAACTCTTGCCGCCGCATATGTGATCGGGAAAACCTTCTGATCCGGTTGAACGTTTTTCATCGTGATGTATCCTCGGAGACGTTCCGCCACTTTTCGCGGAATAAAGACGATCTCCTCATTTTTCCCGCTTTTTGGGTTCTGGATGGTGAGCTTCAGGTCCCCTACGTCTTTCGGTGTGAGATTGAGCACCTCCCCAATCCTCATACCTCCCCTGGCCATGAGTTCGAGCATAACCCGATTCCTCACTTTAGCCGTTCTGAAAATAATCTCGTCAACCGTTTCCTTCTCGACGATCTTCCAGGAAATTGGCTTTCCTGGTCTGTAGAGCTTCCGGAGCATCGGCGTATCACATGGATTTTGGAGCGTGGGATCAAGGTTGAGCTTGATAAAATTGAAAAAGGCCTTCAGGTGAGAGTAACGGCCGTGGCGCGTCCGTTGTTTCCTACCCTCAGTAAGTTCGACAAGAAAAGCGACAATCTCATCAGAGGTGATCGTGGACAGTTCCCGATCTGCTCCAATGTGATCACGGAATCTGCCGAGGGTGTTCCCGTAGGACTCAGTCGTATTTTTTTCCAGAATTCATCCTGTGATACTCCAGATACATGGTGATGGCTTGGTCAAGTTTCATGACTGTCTCCTTCCTTGTGAGTGATCTAGAAACCGATTCTGACATCATTCTAAAATTTACGAATTGCATCACATATGTGCAAAGAGGAAAGCCTGGCTGCAAAATCGCCATACTGGCAAGTCAACATGACTTTCTTCCCTAGCAAACCGAGCCCGGGAGACTACTGGGAAACCATATGGGTGATTCTCCCAGAAGATCAAGGACCATCCCCATCAAGATGAGGAGCTTCACCTATTGATTCAAGAACTCCACTTTGGTATCGAAAAGTCGTTATAGTTGGCAAGTCCTATCCATCTTAGTTGGTCGGACTTCTCATAAAATAACCCCGCTTATCATGCCGAGGTTCGGGGCTGAGTCGCACTCTTCTCTATCTGCATTGCGCGCATTGGAGTCTGTGGAATTTGAACAGGACACTGTGCTTTCTTCGCTGTTTTCACATCGGTTTGAACCTCCACATGCTTTGGTGAAGATATCCCATTTCCACCTTGGCGTGTGGTCCGAAAACAGGGGCCAATTATAGATCTTGCAGGAAAGGAGAATGGCTATGAAGAGGGCCGCGACTTTCGCTACTGGTTTGGCTGTCACTTTTTTCGCATCGATCGGATTTGCGGGTCATGATCAGGAGACCACCTATCGGAACCTCATAGACCAGAAGATTGCCATTTGTCAGATGAAAGCCCAAAGGGAGGACTCTGAGGGAAAGAACGTGCGGGCGGCAGCCGAAAAGGCGGATAAGCAGGCAAAGTTCTATATAGCCAATAAGGATGATCTGGTTCAACAGTTGGTGCAGCAGAATGTGTCAGCAAAGCCTTACAAGGTGAACTGCTTTTTAATAAAAGCATACAACGGTGAGCATCCGGCTGACATGTGATGTAGCGGTCCACAGTTTTTTGAACACTCCGGAAATTAAATGTGGTGGTCTCGACCTAAGAGCGCCGTCGTCATCTTGGAAAGTGGCACCTTGAATGGATCGCTTCGACTCGCGCGGACACTTCGGCTCACTCGGTGTATCCCCCTGGCAACATAATCCGAGATCGGCGCCACACTCTCGACGGTAGCCCTCTCAGGAGATATTCACATTTCACAAAACTCTCCTCTATCGCGTTCGGAGTTCATCCCAGAGATGACTCGACATATGCTCGGTGAATCTTGAACCACCGAACTCCATCACACAGAACGCCACATTGGCAAGTTGAGGGGATTTGGCGGGTGATCCGGACAGCTAATTTTCTATCCGGGCGTGCGCGCTAAAGGTATTGCGAAGGATGACATTACCTGGGCCTCTTGTTCCTCCAGACGCCGGAAAACTATCCTGGCTACCCTGCGAGGAAAGCCCAACACAAAGGCATGCAGCCCATGATGACGCCTGCCCGCGTTGAGGGAAAAATAATGCCCGGAACAACCGGCTCGACGAGTGACCCCGCAAAACCGCTTTTGTGGAGTCCCGATGTGCAATCCACACCGTTCAAGGTCTGAGGCGTCTCTTTGCGGCTCATTTCTTCCGTTCGTCCAGCACGTTGCGGATCATCTCTGCAAGTTCCTTCATGACAACGGGCTTCATGAGGAATCCCTGAATCCCAAGGCTTCTTGCTTTCTTGGCGTCTATTCTTTCGCTGAAGCCGGTACAGAGGAGAATGGGCAAAGTCGGCTGAAGCTTGAGAAGCTCCATGGCAAGCTCCGCGCCAGCCATATGAGGCATGGTTATGTCGGAGATCACCAGATCAAACGGTTGGTTTTCGGACCGATGACGAAAGACCTCCAGTGCTTCGACACCGTTCGTGCGGTACTCCACGACATATCCGAGACGCTCGATCATTTGCTTCATGGCCATCGCCAATGCAGGCTCATCATCCACAACCAGTATTCGCTCATGCCCGCGGGGAAGAGGAGAAGTCGACACGGTATCCCCTATCGGAGCACTTTCCACGGTCGGGAGAAACACTTGGAAGGTAGTCCCCATGCCCGGGTCGCTTTCCACTTCGATAGCTCCACCAAGGCTCTTCACTATCCCGTGTACGACCGCCAGTCCCAAGCCGGTCCCTATGCCCTTCTCCTTGGTGGTGAAAAAAGGATCGAAGATGCAATTCAGAACGGACGGGGCGATGCCGTGGCCCGTATCCATTACGGTAAGCTTCAGATGAGATCCCGACTGAAGACCCGAATGGGGCTGAATGGCCTCCTCGGTGATTTGGACATCGGTAAGGCTCACATCGAGGACACCGCCTTTTTCGCGCATGGAATGCGCCGCATTGGTGCAAAGGTTCATCAGCACTTGGTGGATCTGTGTGGCATCGGCCATCACAACCGCCTTGGAAGCCACATCCATTTTGATCTCAATGGTTGAAGGGATGGAGGCTCGGAGCATTTTCATTGCCTCTTTGACGATCAATCCGACCTGAACCGGATATCTCTGTTGCTCGTTTTGGCGGCTGAAGGCCAGGATTTGCTTCACCAAATCTCCTGCACGTTTCGTTGCATTGACCACCACCTTCAAGTTTTCCAGCAGCGAACTGCCTTCAACAGCATCCCATTGGGCCATCTCCGTATAACCGCTGATGATTCCGAGGATATTGTTGAAATCGTGGGCGATGCCTCCAGCCAGGGTGCCCAGCGCTTCCATTTTTTGAGCCTGCCTAAGTTGGGCTTCGACACGGGACCGCTCCTCTTCCGCTTGCTTGCGCTCGGTGATGTCCTGCACGATGCCGACCATTCGCAGCGGGATGCCCTTTTCGTCGTATTCGGCTACCCCGACGTTGGATACCCAGAGCACCTCGCCGCTGGCGCGGACGACACGAAATTCTTCAACGTACTGTTTCTTTTCCGCCACTGCTCGGCTCGCGGCTGCCATGACCCGGGCAACGTCCTCCGGATGCACGGTTTTCGTGAAGGATTCCAACTTCGTGTTGAAGCTTTCCATCTCGAGAATCCTGTAACACTCCGGCGACCAGAAGACTGCGTTGGTCCGTAGATCCCACTCCCATACTCCCATCCTCGACGAGGCCAAGGCAAGATTCAGCCGTTTCTCGCTCTCGCGCAGAGCAACCTCGGCCTGCTTGCGCTCCGTAATATCTCTACCAACCGACTGGTACTCTATGAGCTCACTTTCAGGATTGAAAATAGCGCGATCTGTCCACTGCAGCCAGCGAACCTCTCCATTTGGCAATTCTACTCGATGCTCTATCGTACCGACAGGGTTTTGCATGCTCAAAGAAGCGAGGAACTCGTTGACCCTCTGCCGGCCATGATCGGGCACATGGGGCCAGAAGTCTTTGCCGAGCAGTTCCTCTTTGGATTCACCGAAAAACCTGCAGTAAGGATCATTGACGAAAACGAGTGTGTGGTTCGGTAGAAACCGTGAAATCAGCTCGGTTTGATCTTCGACGATAGCCCGATACCGTTCCTCACTGGCGCGCAGCGCATCTTCCGACCTCTTGCGCTCGCTGATGTCTACGTGAGTGCCCACCAAACGCTTGAACCCGTCTCCCTCATGCTGAAACAGGGAAGCTCGAGAGAGAATATGGACATAATGCCCGTCCCTGTGCCGCATCCGCACCTCCACCTCGAATTTGTCAATACGACCTTCCAGGAGGTCGTTCACCAGAGCCAGAGTGGAGTCCAAATCGTCCGGGTGGACCAACCGTTTCCAGGTGTCGAGGTGATTTTCAAGTTCGTCATCCGAGAAGCCCAGCATGGACTTCCAGCGAGGTGAGTAGTAGACTTCGTTGGTCTTCAGATTCCAGTCCCACAGGCCGTCATTGGCACCCTGCATGGCCAAACGGGAACGTTCCTCACTGTTGCGCAGGGCCGCCTCTGCTTCCTTTCGCTGTGTGATGTCCTCCATGGCCCCGATGATCCCGCCCACGCTACCGTCTGGATTTCTAAAGATTCCCTTGTGGACCAGGATGTCGTGGAGGATTCCGTCAGCAGCCTGCAGCTTTGTTTCGTAAATGATGGGCTTTTCGCTCATCAGCGCCTCTCGGTCCGTACGGTCAGAGAGGTCCGTGAGATCCGTATTGGGCGAAACCTCACAGACGGTCTTGCCGACAATCTGGTCTGTCTTGACGCCAAGAAACTGCACGAAGGCCGTGTTGCAGCCAAGATAGCGAAGTTGAGCGTCCTTGTAGAACACCGGCTGGGGAATGGCGTCGATGAGCGTCTGGAGAAATTTGGACTGACGCTGAAACTGTTCGCTCAACCGCTCCCGCTGGGCATCAGCCTCGATCTTGTCGAGCGCGAACGAGATGTCCATCGCCACCTCTTCCAGTAAACTGATCTCACGCTCGCGAAAGAATCCTGGCTGCGTCACGCAAAGACTCAAGGCACCGCAGACCTGACCTTGAAATCGGAGAGGAAACGAACCGCAGGATTGAAACCCAAATCGGGCAGGCGCCTGCTCAGACGGGTAGAGGCAACGGCCGCTGTCACACTCATTGCACACGAAAGGCTTTCCTTCCCGGATGGCTCTGCCTGGGTTGCCTTGCCCCTCCGGGCAATCATGGGCGTAGAAGGCCGCCTCGCTCAACATTTCGCTCTGACTTCCAAAATGGGTTACAGGGCTGATTCTGGAGGTTTCCGGATCAATCCGGCCAATCCATGCCAGGTCAATTTCGCCGCGCTCCACCACCAGCCGGCACACCGTGGAGAGCAATTCGTCTCTGGACGGAATGCGCACGACGGCTTGATTCACCTGACTGAGTACGTCGTAAAGCCTGTTCAAACGACGGATTTCCTCAATAAAGGCTTCCTTCTGTTTCAGAGAGTCGCGTAGCGCCTGGTCAGCCTGCTTTTGGATAGCCCGGAGCTCAGCTTCCTTCAGAGCCCTCCTAACGACGGGGACGAGCCTCGAAAGCCGGTCTTTGAGCACATAGTCCGTCGCGCCCTGTTTCAGGGCCTCGATGGCCAGGTCTTCTCCGATAGTCCCCGATACAAAGATAAAAGGGATATCGGGGCTCTTTCCCTTCGCGATGGAGAGGGCCGCCATGCCGTCGAAAGCCGGAAGCTTATAGTCAGCGAGGATCAATTGGGGGCGGAGGTCATCCAGTCCCTTGACGAAACCATCTTCCGTCTCAACCACTTTCGTCGCGAAAGACAGTCCTCCGTTGCGTAACTCGCGCTCAATCAGCTTCGCGTCTTCTCTTCTGTCCTCGAGAATCAGAATTCGCAGTTCCTGTTCCATTACCCTGTAATCCTTATCTCGGCGCCTGGTTGAGCAGAAGCCAGTAGAGGCCCAGGTCCGCAACGGCCTTCATGAAGGTTTCAAATTCGACCGGTTTCACGATGTAACTGTTGACTCCGAGTTTATAGCTCTCCACAACGTCGCGCTCTTCCCTCGATGAGGTAAGCACGACCACGGGAACGCACCGGGTGCGCTCGTCCGATCTGATCTTTCGCAAGACCTCGAGACCGTCAACCTTCGGGAGTTTGAGGTCGAGGAGGATCACCTTGGGCGGATGGAAGTCCTCGGCTTGTGGTACTTCGGAGGAGCCGAAAAGAAACTCCAGGGCAGCGGCGCCGTCTTTGACCACATGAACCTGGTTCGCAAGGTTTCGCTTTTTCAATGCTCTGAGTGTAAGAGCAATGTCACTGGGGTTGTCTTCGACCAGCAAAATTTCTACCTCGTGGGGGCTCACCATTTTTTATAATCTCCTCTTGCTCATCGACCGGGCTGTTGATCTTTAATGATTTTTGTGCCAGTCGGCGAAGGGTTGCGGCCGACCGGCAGGGCGAAATAGAAGGTCGCACCTCTTCCAACCTCTCCTTCGGCCCAGACCCGGCCTCCGTGGCGGTGCATCACGCGCTGAACAATTGCAAGGCCGACGCCGGTTCCCTCGAATTCGTCCGAGCCATGCAGGCGTTGGAACACGCCGAACAGTTTGTGGGCGTATTTCATGTCAAAGCCCACTCCGTCATCCCGTACCAAATAGACGCGCTCATCTCCGTTATCCCAACCTCCAACTTCAATTATCGTGTGATCCTTGGGACGGGTGTATTTAATGGCGTTTTCCAAGAGATTGAAGAAGACCTGTCGCATCAGTACCGGATCGCCGGGGACGGGTGGGAGTGCTCCCACGTGGAACTGTATGACTCTTTCTGCCGCAGTCTGCTTGAGATCGTTGAAAACCTGGCGGGCCATTTTGGCCATATCTATCTCGGCAATGCGCATCTCCTGACGCCCCAGCCGCGAAAAAGCCAGGAGATCGTCGATGAGCTCGGCCATCTTCCTGGTGTTGTCACGGATGAATGCGAGGGCCACCCTGCCTTCGTCATCGAGTTTTTCGTCATAGTCCTCCATTACGATGCGGGAAAAGCTGTCGATGGCCCTGAGAGGAGCACGCAGGTCATGGGATACGGAGTACGAAAAGGCCTCCAGCTCTTTGTTGGCCGCCTGTAGCTCCGAGACCGTATGGTTGAGGTCCTGGTTCAATCTCTCGATTTCAGCAGAGGCCCGCTTCCGCTCGGTGATCTCCCGTTCAAGATCGGCATAGGATGCGCTGAGCTTCTCGGCCATGGTATTGAAGGTCCCTGCCACTTCGGCGAATTCATTTCCTCCTTCGAGGGGTATCCGATGTTCCAGATTTCCCGCTCCGATAGTCATGGCGCCTTCGTGCAGGCCCGCCAGGCCTTGCGTAATGATGCGTCGAAGGGACCATGCGGTGATGATTACGAAGACCGCCAACACCCCTGCAAAGCCCAATGAGAACGTCGAGATGGTCCTGAAATTATACTCACTCAGTGCGCTACTAGCCTCTTGGAGTTTACGCGCATCGGCGATGATATCGTAGGATCTGAGCAGCATTTGCCCTACCAGCCTGTTTTCGATCTCGAAAGCCTGGGCCGAAGCGCGCCGGCCACTCCTGGCAAGCCCCCGGTTATTTGCGATCTGCTGAAAAACAACCGCGCTGATTTCAATGCCCTTCAGCATATTGCCTATCGTTTCCCGATCTTCAGCCGGCTCAAAGACGGACGATGCCTTCTTCAGGAGAGCGAGGATGTGGTCATGCTTCGTCAACCATTGCTCTTTGGCCCGGTCGTTGTCGTTTCTCAAATAGTCGCTTCTCAGTATACCTCGCTCGAATTCGCTGCCGACGATCTCGTCTGCCAGTTTCTCGGCTTCGATGGCCGTCGCAACCCTATTGTGCGCCCAGTAGAGCAGAAGCCCCATGATGACGACCAGGGTGGTCGAAGCAGCGGTCATGATTTGGAGGCGCCTTCTGATTCTCATGTCTCTGTCTGTCCTACCTTATGATCCTGACGGACTCGGGCTTAACCGACCGGAGACCGTCAAAGTAAAAAGACTCCAAGAAGCTCAATGTGTCACGGCGGTCTGTCAGCCCAGTCTTTACGGCCCACCGTGCCTGGTCTTCGAGAGTGAAAAGCAGGGACTGATTCAAGGACAGGTTGAACTGAAAGTCATTCCATATATCCGACAGTAACTCCCTGTCCATGCCGCAAAACTCGGACATGATTTGCTTGGCTTCCACGGGGCTCGCGGCAACAAAACTTTCGGCTTTAGCAAGGGCCAGCAGAAGCCGTCGGACGGCCTCGGGGCGTTGCTCGGGAAATCCCTGCGATGAGACGATAATGAAGGTTCCCGTGTACGCGCTTTGGTTGCGAAGTGTGATGCCGTTATCGCCCAGTACTGTGCCGAGGTTCGTGACCAGCGGATTCCATGTCGCCACGGCGTCTACTTTGCCCTGGACCAGAGAGTCGGTCATCTCTTCCGGATTGAGATCAATAATGTCCACATCTTTGCGCGCCAGGCCCTCGAGAACCAGATAGGAATCGAAGAAATAATCACCGCTAGTGCCAAGGGACACACCGACTCTGCGTCCCTTGAGGTCTGCCGCCGATGTGATTCCCCTGTCCTTTCGGGCCACGACCGCTTCGTTCTTGGTGGAGGTCTGGATAGTCGCCAATATGGAGAGCTTAGCATCCTTCATCATCGCGAACATGATGGGGGTATCAGCGGCTGTGGCGAAATCGGCCTTCCCATTGAGAAGGGCTTCGAGCGCGGCTTTCCCGAAGGTGTAAAGCTGGATGGTTGCGTCGAGGCCCTCCTCCCGGAAGAAGCCCTTCGCCTGGGCGATATGTACCAGTGCAGGGTTCAGGTTGGTCGAGATGGCAATTGAGACCTTCTCGGGTGGGCCAGGCGATTGTTCGGGACCCTGCCTTGGGAGCAGGAACAGGACTGATGCAAAAAGGGCGACGAGTATGACTCCGGCCACGGCGAATGGGAGTGAGCGCTTACTCTTCTTCACACTATCCTCCAGGCTGAGCGGGTTGCGCCATTAATTGTAAATTCATTGTGAACCGGCCGTTCTTGCCCATGCCGGCTTGCGACTGCCGGGAGCTCACCAACTCATCGGGTTTGGGTCTCGTCTTTGCGAGAGCGTGCTCTCCTCGTCGAGTCCAGAGAAGACCGCAGTGGGAATGTCACATTTATCAGCTATCAGTGAGTATCCTGGAAAGAAACCAGCTCATCCAATATTATAGCGCGAATAACCGCAACTGGGGTAACTTATTTTATACGCACGCATCGCCCATTCACCGGGGGAGCGCGACACGGACGACGAGCGGAGGCAGACCAACCCAAGGGGCGGATCTCCTGTGAAAAAAACGAGAGAAAGGCTGTTTTTCTAGCTTAGAGTCCACCTTTGGGCATGGAAAAGGGCACTGAACGGTCAACGGATCGTTGGTACCTCGTATTTTCCACAACACAGCTCTCCTCTTTGTTGACCACCACCCAGGCCAAACAGCATAACGCATATGATTTCCCTATGTTGATTTTTTCCCACCTCACCAAACCACCAGATCTCGATCAAATCTAAGATCGACAGCTTGACCCGGCTCCCTGCCCCGACAACTCCTCTCTCGATTCTCTCCCTCATCGATCTGGCTCCCTGAATCAGCCCGATTCTATATATATGAATAATCGATAAATCTTAGTTGCTTGGATCTGCTCGACTGTTACCCAATCACGACGTGGCAGTAAGGCAAAGATCGCAAGCCGATCCATTTCATCAACATTCCACGATAAGGAGCTCAAAAATGGATGTGTTTCAGGGTGTTTTCGATCTCATTCAGACGAAGATGGCAGGTCTTTTCGGCCTCCAGGAGTACATTCAATCGTTTCATGCCTGGCAGCTCACGCTATGCCTCGTGTCTTTTTCCTGCCTTCTCTCTGCGATTGCACTGTTTGCTCTCGTAATTTCTCACATAAGGCTCAAAGCAAGGCTGAAGGAATCGTATGGCGGCAGAGCATCATCCGATAAAGCCGCCTTGCCGGGAACGATGTAGTCAACTGAGAGCATTCCCACCAGATCCTTCCAAATCCGTCCTTCACCACCGACAATCATTTTCACCCACCGACAACCATCGTCCCATCCCTCAAAAGTCCCAGCGTTACTACCACAACCATTCAACCAGAAAGGAGGTGAATACCATACGACTATTCAGCTTTCCGTGGATCATGGCGTTAATTCTGACGGCACTGGCTTTTTTCAGCGACCGGGCCTTCGATTCCATTGCGGCTCAAAGGCAGTCTACCGGAATTGTCTTTCTTGCCGCAATCCTCGAGGCGCTGGTCCTTGTACTGCTCGCTATCTGGAACATGCGAGAGAAAAGAAAGGAGCGAGAAAGTGCCGCTGCAAGGAGAGAGGATGAATCCGTTTCTTAGTGCCCCGGGGATTATTCTTTCGGCATTGGCCATTGTAGGACTCATCTGGATCGCGGGAAAGCTCTTCGGGGTGTCGTTTGCCCTGATCGGCTCCCTCGTCATTGGCTTTCTCATCCTGCTCATTTCCTACCTGGTCATGCACCTTTTGAATGAACCCCTGCTTGAAAGAATTCGTAGATTCTTGAATCAGCTTGAGAAGTAAAGCTCCCCCCATCAATTATTCAAAACAGGAGGCCCAATCATGAACGAATGCATTATCACGGGAAACCTCGGAGGTGATCCGGAAATTCGCTATTCCAGTGAAGGAAACCCCATTGCGACATTCAGTCTCGCCTTCAGCTCGGGCAAAGACAAAACGGGCTGGGTCAAAGTGGTGTGCTTTTCCCGCGTTGCCGAAGTCGCCGAGAAATATCTCCACAAGGGCGCCAAAATTCTTCTTGCAGCCATCCTGGATCAAAATAAGTGGGAAACCCAGGACGGCCAACAGCGAAGCACCATCCAGCTCATCGCAAACAGGATCGAGTTCATCAAAACCGATGGCCGCGGCTTCGATCAAAGGGAGCCGGGTGAAGAGCCTCCATTTTAGACAGGTCGAGACACAAGACATCACTGAGCCGATAACCTTCCATTTTCCAGAGAAAGGACGATACCCATGACGACAAAAAGCTCGAATGGCAACGGCAATGCCGAGAAACTCGAAACAGGCGACAAGACCAGGCCGAAGCTCGATGATCGCTTCATCACCACCATTCAAGGGAAAGAATTCGTGGTCTACGCCGGGCTCCTCGATCTGGCCCACCAGAAGGGATTGAGCAGCGTGACCATTGAAGCCATCCAGTATCCCACCAATGACAACGGCTTTGAGGCCATCTGCAAAGCGACCGTCGAATCTCAACGGGGAGAGACTTTCAGCGAAGTGGGGGATGCCAATCCAAAGAACGTCAACCCCAAGGTAGTGAAGCACATTCTTCGAGTGGCGGCAACTCGGGCCAAGGCAAGAGCGCTTCGGGACTACACGAACATCGGTATGACCTGCCTTGAGGAGCTGGGGGATCTCGATGAAGACTTGGGCGATGAAAAGAATGGAAACGACAGGTCCAGGAGATCTGCTTCGAGCAAGACCCCTGATACACCCAAGGACAAAGGAAACGGAAACGGGAAAGGTACCGCTGCGGGTAACCCTCCCGTCCCCCCCAAAGATCAGCAAAAGGCGAAGACAGACGGTCAAGATGCGCCGCCCAGCGACCAACCGCCGCAAGGTGGACCCAAACAGGAATCGAGTCAAGAATCGGTGCCCAAGCCTTCGGTTGCGCAGATCCGGGCCATCGAGAATCTCGCACGCCGGCGGAACATTTCCTCGGATGAGTTGGAAGAGATGGCCCAAAACACATATGGGACATCCGTTGTGAATCTCACTCCTTCCGAGGCGTCGAGTTTTATCCGCTCTCTTCAGCAATCCGCGTAGACCAGTCAACAGTCGATAATGGTGTCGAACCAAACAACGGGCAGAATGCACGCAGGGGAGAGGTGTGTTCTGCCCTCGCATTTTAAAACCGAAATGCGTTTCGGTTTCTTGTTGCAGGGGAGAAATGCCAATGAATCTGATGGAGTTAAGGAAAAAGCCTCACCTCTCCGCATCCGGAATAAACGATTACCTGGACTGCGGGCTGCTTTACAAGTTCGGAAGAATAGACAGACTCAAGCCCGATTCGCGACCCGATGCCATGGAGTTTGGATCAACCATCCACAAAGTCATCGCCGAGCGCCATCAACGGAGAATGCAGGGCAACAGCATCTTACTCACCGACATCCAGAAACGCTTTGAAATGCACTGGATGAAGGCTGCCAAGAGCAAGAAAAACATCAAGTACAAGGAGGGAAAGGATTTCGAGACCCTGCTCGCCGAGGGGAAAGTGTTGCTCGATGTTTACTACCGGAATATCCCGGACGATCCATTCAGTATCCTTGCCATAGAAGAAGCCTTCGCTTTCACCATAAACGGCCTCTCCGTTCCCATCATCGGCGCCATTGACCTCATTGAAGAAGACCCATCGGGAACCATCATCGTGAGTGATTTCAAAACAGCCGGCAAGGCGTACTCGACAGACGAGGTGGACAAGAATCTTCAACTGACTCTCTACCACATGGCCACCAAAGCCAATGGATTCAAGGACCGGGAAATCCTTCTCCGCTTCGACTGTTTGATCAAGACGAAAAATCCACAGTTCAAGCAGTTCTACACAATTCGAAGTGAAGCGGACACCACCAGGGTCGTCAAAAAGATCCTGAAAGTTTGGGAAGGAATTACCAAGGGCGTTTTTATCCCCAACGACACGAGCTGGAAGTGTAAGGGCTGTGCCTACAAAAAGCAGTGCGATGCCTGGTTTGAAAAACAAGACAACTGAAAGGGGGTGAGCAATATGACGGCTTTGAATGAACAACAAAGGAAAGCCGCACAGTTTAAGGACGGAATATGCGCGGTGATCGCAGTCCCCGGATCTGGGAAAACGACGGTCATGACCCACAGGATAGGTGTACTGGTAAAAAAGCATGGGGTGCCTCCGGAAAACATTCTGGGGCTTACCTTCACGCGAAATGCGGCGGAGACCATGAGATTGAGACTCACACCGATCCTCGATGAAATGGCCTCCAGGGTTACCTTGTCCACCATCCACAGCTTCTGCTACTGGATTTTGAAATCGGAAGGGAAAGTCTTCGAGATTCTGTCGGGAAAAGAGCAGATCCTTTTTCTGCGCAGGATCATGCGGGATATAGGTTTCAGGGAGTTTTCGGTCGGAATGGTTTTGCGCGAGATCAGTCTTGCCAAAAACAATCTCATACCCGTTTCCGAGTATCGGTTGCTTTATGAAGGGGACCAAACGATGCTCAAGGTGGCCGATGTTTATGAAGCCTACGATGTGGAGAAGGCAAAAAAGATGCTCATGGACTTTGACGATCTCCTCGTTGAAACACACCGGCTGCTGAGTGAAAAGAAAGAGGTCCTCGAAAGATACAAATCATCGTTTCGCCACGTGCTCATCGATGAAGTCCAGGATACCAACCCCGCTCAGATGGAGATCATAAAGCTTCTGATCGATGGATCTTCCGGTAACGGGTCAAGTTTTTCTGTCTACGGCGACGACTGGCAGGCGATCTATTCATTCACCGGGGCCAGTGTCGGCAACATCCTCAACTTCAAGAAGATGTTTCCGGGCTCAAAGCAGTTCATTCTCAATGTAAACTATCGCTCGACTCCACAGATCCTCACGGCGTGCCAGAACCTCATCAGCCATAATGCGAAAAAAATCGATAAGACCCTCGAAACCCACAAAGGAGACGGGGAGCAGGTGATCGTCCTGGAATGTGCATCGGAGGAAGACGAAGCATCGGATATCGCAGAGGAAGTGACATCCCTCGTTCAGGCGAAGGGCTATGCGTACAAGGACATCGCCGTTCTCTACCGGGCAAACTTTCAGTCGAGAGTAATCGAAGAGGTATTTTCCCAGGAAAAGATCCCATACAAGATCGAAAACGGCATGAACTTCTACGAGAGGTTCGAGGTAAAAACGCTTCTGGACTACCTCAGGCTGATCTCAAAACCCGAATCCGACGAGGGGGACGATGCACTGCGCGGCGTCATAAACATTCCAAACCGCTACCTTGGAAAGAAATTCCTGCGAGAGCTTGAGAAGCACGCGGAGGGCTCAAACCTTCATCTCTACCCTGCTCTGAAAACGATCCCCATCCAGGTTCCCTATCTCAAAAAGAACGTGAAGGATTTTATCTCCTTCCTCGATCCCCTCATGAAAAACAGGACCTTGGGACCCGCCGAATTGATCTCTCTTCTCAGGGAAGCACTCGACTACGACAAGTTCATAACGGAGGATGATGTTCCAAGCCCGGACGACAGTAAGATTGCCAACATCAATCAACTCCAGATGGTAGCAACCAAGTACAGGGATATCGAATCGTTCCTGGCCTTCACCGACAGCTTTCAAGATGCCACGGCAAACGACTCCGAAGGGGTATCGCTCATGAC
>Ga0351856_1046_pt1 | contig 26539 bp, 18 predicted proteins | sample BONcelHFGM3001D8_FD_206798 | JGI IMG/M metagenome (GOLD analysis project Ga0351856, IMG submission 206798) | Enriched cells from coal bed in the Powder River Basin, Montana, United States - BONCAT cells FGM rep2 HSBNCT.FGM.300.1.D8 ... | reverse complement strand
CGTAGCCAATCTCCAGATTGCGGACGAAGCCCTGTTCGGCACAACTTCTGATTGCGGCTTCATTACGCGCGTGGTCGTGCGCCGCCGTCCATTCCTGTACGCTGTGACCCAAGATCTCTTCCCGCCGCTGGCGGCCCGTCAACCGCAGGTATTCCTGGTTGGCGTCGGTGACGCGCCCCTGATGGTCGATGATCACATAGCCCGTGTCCGTTGTCTCGATGAGCTGCTGGTATTTTTTCTGGCTATCCCGGAGCGCCGCATCTGCTTGCTTGCGATTCCTGATTTCCTTGGCCAGCTTCCGATTCCAGTAGGCCAACACCAGCAGGATTGCGGCGAAAACGCCCAGGGCCTGCCAGAGCAGGGTATAGTTAAACCCGTGTTCATAGCGCACGGGCAGCCATTTCCGGTAAATGTCCTCCCGTTCCTTTGCGGAAATCGAGTCCAAGGCCTTGTCGAGAATCCCGGCCAGGGGCGCCCAGTCTCTGCGAACCGCCATGCACTGGGCGTTCACATACGGCGTCTGGCCGGCAATCTTGAGGGTATTGATTCTCATCTTGGCCAGGTAGTCGCCGATGATCAGTTGATTATCGATGTAGGCAAAGACCTCGCCCCGCTGCAGCAGGGCCAGCCCTTCCAGCGGGTCCTTGACCCTGACCAGATTGATTTCGGCAAAGTCCTTGGTGACCCAGTCGTCGATGGCGTAGCCTTCCACCAGGGCGACCTTCTTGCCGACGAGCTCCTTCATATCGGCAAGGTAGGTGACATTCGCTTGCGTGGCGATGACAATGGGGATGCTCAGGTAAGGCTTGGTGAAAGCCCAGAATTCAAGGCGGGGGGACGTTACGGCCACGCAGGTGGCTACGTCGATATCCCAGCGCTTCTGGCGGGCATAGGTCTCTTGCCAGGTCAGGTTCCGCACCCGTTCAAACTTCACCCCCAATCGTTCTTCAACGAGGCGCAGGTAGTCCCCGCTCATGCCGGACAGTTCACCGTGTTCGTTGGTGAATTCGATCGGGGGCCAGCCCGGATCATGAGCCAGGCTGATGACCGGATGGTCGCGCAGCCAGACCTGTTCTTCCGCGGTGAGCTTGCTGAGAACCCGGTCCGCTGCCGGCGCTCTCCGGGAGGAGCCGTCTTGAGCGCTTCCAGTTACAGGTGCCATCTGAATCAGGCTTACCAGAAGCAAGATCACCAGGACATGGTTCCGGGAGACTCGGGCTTTTTGTCCGTTGTTCATCTTTCTCTGTCCTCCTCCCCGTCCGGTCTAAGTGGCGGGTGACCCGGCGGATTCAAGCCCGGGAGACGGATTTCAAGATCCTGAGCTCTTTTCCAGATCGGAATCCGGTCCTCCGTTAAAGTCTCCGAAACAGATTCTTTCGTAATTATTTCATATCTTTATTTCCAATGTCAAGCCGCGCCGCATCCAAATTGCCTTTTACGGAAAGGAGCCCCATGGAAGGGTGCAATACGCCGGCACGTCGTTCACCTTCTTCATCTAATGCTATTACGGGGTCATCCGGGTGTAGGACCGGTCGGATCGACTCGCATGGTTCTTCCCGGCTCCAGCGGGTCGATGCACGACGCTGTCTTCGGATCTGTGGTTGCGGTACGGGTAGAGCTCCTTCAGTACGGCCAGGGCGGCTGGGGACACACGGGGCTTTATTTTCGAAACGGGTTTCCCGGTGCGATCTGCAATGATTTGCCCGGTGCTCGAATAACGGTGGGGGTGCAGTTCCAGGAGGACGGCCAGGGCCGCCGGAGACAGCCGGGTTGCGGGAGACGGCGAGCGGACGATTCCTCCCGCCGTCCAGGGCGCCTGGCCCGTATAGGCCTCCATGACCCGAGCCACATAGTTGCGGGTCTCGGCAAAAGGGGGGCAACCATCGTATTTCTCCACGTTGAGAGGGCCGGCATTGTAGGCAGCCAGGGCCTTGACGAGATCACCCCCAAACCGTTGCAAACACTGCTTCAAGTATTCTGCGCCGCCCATAATGTTCTGCTCCGTGTCAAAGGCATCGCTGACCCCCACCAGCAAGGCGGTTTCAGGCATCAGTTGCATAAGCCCCATAGCTCCTTTGGGAGAAACGGCCCGGGGATCGAATCCGGACTCCTGGTGCATGACGGCGTGCACCAAGGCGGGATCGATGCCCAACCGATGAGCGTGTTTGTTGACGAGCTCCCTGATGGTTGCCTTGGGGGGGCATAGTGCGGCCGACGCCGGTGGGCTGGGGCTCTTCGAACCGGCGTCCGGAACCTCGGAAGCTCTCAGGACCGACGGGGGCACGGTCGCGAGGATACACAGCCCCAGTATGAAAGTAAGGACATGACGCACGGCTTTTGTTCTCCTAAGGCCACACCCGCTTGGCGTGGCGACAAGGGCAATGGGGATGGGTTCACACTCTGTCCTTAATCTATTCGAAACAAAGGCCGATATACTTTACATCCGATTTGATGGTGATTCTTAGCGTTGAATCCTGTAAAAGGTTCGAGAAGTGGAAATGGACCCTGTCCTGTGTTGTTGGCGTGCCGTTCGCCAAGGGGGGTGAGATTTGTGCCGGGTCACTTGCGGCATGAATGGGAGAGGAATCAGGCGGAAAGAATTTCCCGGGACGGCGTCCCGGGCGTGACCCGTTGGTCGGTATTCAAAAGAAGAAAGGTGCGAAGCGATGATTCGTCGCCCCACGTATTTTCTCACAGCAGCGAACATTGTAGCGGTATTCCTGGCTTTGTGCCTCACTGAAACTTGGGCAGGCTCGGCCAACGGCACCCGGGAAGCGTCGGGCGGGAGCCCGGGTACTGGAATAACAAGAGAGCTCTCGTTGGATGAATGTATCAACACCGCCATGGAAAGGAATCACCGCAAGCCGGCTTCCCAGTTCGCGGTGGCCATGGCGGAGGCCCAGCACCGCCAGGCCCTGGCCGGATATTGGCCTCAGGTGAGCTTCCGGGGAGGCTATAAGCGGATGGACGAGGCCCCCAACTTCATCTTTCCCGCCAGCAGCATCACGGTCCCTCCGGGCCTGCAGTTGCCCATTCCCGAGCAGGACATCAAACTGATGGATCCGGACTCGTTCGCGGCTTCGGCGGAAGCCAGGTGGCTCCTCTATGACGGGGGCATGCGTCGGGGCTTGAGAGAACAATCCGGCGGCTTTCTGGAGATGAGCAAGCAGGACTCGCGCCGCACCGACTTGGAACTGGTGGACAGCGTAAAGCGCCTCTACTACGGGGCCGTGCTCGCCCGGCAACTGCACCAGGTGGGTAAGGACACCCTGGCCCGCATGCAAGCCACCCTGAGTCTCACCGAAACGATGTACAAGGAGGGCTCGGGAAAGGTCATGAAGACCGACTACCTTGACAATAAGGTGATGGTGGAATCCCTCCGTTCCGCCGTGGCGCTGCTGGAAAAAAACGATGAAATGGCCAAGGCTGCCCTCGCCAATACCATGGGGCTTTCTTGGGAAGAGACTGTCACGCCGTCCGCCAAGGAAGTTCCCTTCACTCCTTATGGGGGAAAGGTGGAGAACCTCGTCGGCGCCGCCTATGAGTTCAATCCCGACTGGGCCAAGCTGGAAGCCGGTATTCGAGCGGCTGAGGGGGCGGTTCGGACGGCCAAGAGCGGGTATTACCCGAAGCTCGCAGTGACCGGGGAGCTCCACAAATGGTGGAACGACTACGATGCCGGCATAGCCACGAATCAAAACAAGGAAGGCTGGAGTGTCGGCATAGGATTCGAGATTGCCGTCTTCGAGGGGTTTCTTACGCGAAACAAGGTGGCCGAAGCCCGAGCCCGGGTGGACAAGACCAAGGAAGAGCAATTCCTCCTCAAGGAAGGAATCGGTCTGCAGATCAAAGACATCTTCCTCGGCCTCGATGCCGCCGGGAAGTCCTACGAGGCGACTCTCGACGCCGTGACCGCGGCCCGGGAAAATCGGGATTTGAATACCCGGGCCTACCAGAACGAGCTGGTGGAGACTGAAAAGGTGATCCGAGCCCAGCTGGTGGAAGCGCTCATGGACGCCCAGCATTACAAGACGGTATACGACCACGCGGCACTCCAGTCGCAACTCGAGCTCGTGGTGGGGACGGAGGTTCTGAAGCAGCTGGAAAAACTATGATGACGGTAAGGTCCGGAAGGTCCTTTCACAGACCAGCGCTTTGGTTGACCGTCTGCTCGTGCTTGCTCGCTCTAATGGGGCCTTGTGTCGACAAGCCCCTGGCCGCCGAGGGCGCCGACGGCCGGACCGACACGGCAAACACGCTTTTCCAACTGGCATTCTCGACGAATATGTTCACCGAGGTCAAAGTCGAGGACGCCAGGGCGGCGATGAAGGTGTGGATGATGACGATCGCCCGGGAGCGCCACATTCCTATTGAACCGGACATAAAGGTCTATGACGGCATCGAGCAGATGCTGATTGCATCGCGGAACGAGCCGGTGGAGGGCTTTGCCGTCACGGCCGAAGAGTGCCTGCGTTTGAGAGAAAAGATCCAAATGGACCGCCTGGTTGTCGGAGTCCACGATGGACAAATCACCGAACAGTACGTGGTCCTTGTGCGCAAGGAGGGCGGGATACAAAAGATCGGAGACCTTCGAGACCGCAGCATGACGATCCTCGAGAATCCCAGGATGTCTCTTGCGAGGGTTTGGCTGGACACTCTCCTGCTTGAGGAAGGATTCCAATCCTCTGCTGCGTTCCTCAAACGGACGACGGCCGTCAATAAGCTTGCCCAGGTGGTCTTGCCTGTGTTTTTCCGCAATAGCGATGCCTGCCTGGTCACGAGCCGGGGCTTTCGAACCATGAGCGAGCTCAATCCCCAAGTCGGCAAACAACTGCGCGTCCTGGCGGCCTCCCCTGAGGTGGTGCCGACGGTGTTTGTTTTCCGATGCGACCGCGTCTCGCCGCACAGAGCCCGGATGGTCAACGAAATGGGGAGATTTCCCGATTCTCCGGCCGGTCAGCAAATACTCACCCTCATTCAGGCGGACCGGATCATTGAGCAGCCTCTTTCTTGCATGACCGGCGCTTTCGACTTGCTGGCCGCTCATCAGCGCTTGCGCGCCGCGAAAGATAGAACCAAGGATGTCGGAGTGGGCCTCTTGCCGGGCGAAACCAGACCTGGAGGCAGCAGATGATGGCCCGCACCTTCAAGGGCGGGTCATCCCGATCCCAGGAGGTGAGAACCAACTGGCATGACCCTCAACCAGAACAGTCGGAGCTCCGACGAAAGAGCGGTGAGATGACCCAAAGCCCTATAGGGAGACTCGCACGGTATCCAGGCAGATGGATGAACGTGTGCGCAGGCATCACCTTTACATTCTTATTGGCAGCAATGGTGCCTTTTCTATTGGCTGAGGATTGTTTCTCTGACGACAGCAACGCCACCCTATTCCGTGTGGGTTTTTCCTCCGGCGTGTTTACCGACGTCAACGAGAACGACGCCAAGGCTGCAATGAAGGTCTGGGGTCAGGTCCTTCTCAAAGAACGCGGGCTTCCCGTTGACCCGGAGGTTGTCTTGCTGAACGGCATGGAAGAGATCTCTCGCGCCTTGAATAGCAAGCTCGTCGATGCCTTTGCCCTCACTACCGTGGAGTATTGGCTTTTGGAAGAAAAGATGCAGTCAAGCGAGGCCATCGTGGGTCTGTTCGAGGGACGTATAAGCGAGGAGTATGTGCTGCTCGTGCACCGGGAGAGCGGGATCGAGCGGATCGGGGACCTGCGGGGGCGCAGCATTGCTTTTCACCTGAGCTCGAGAATGAGCCTTGCCTCAGCCTGGCTCGAAACGCTTCTCATCAAAGAGGGCTTGGGGCGCACTTCCCAGTTCTTCGGCCGGATGACGCAATTGAATAAGCTCCCCCGAGTAATCCTGCCGGTGTTCTTCCGTCAAAGCGACGCCTGCGTGGTCACGCGCCGGGGCTTTCAGACCATGAGCGAATTGAACCCCCAGGTCGGTGGACAGCTGAAGGTCATCGCTTCCTCGCCTGAACTGATGCCAGGCGGGTTCTTCTTCCGGGGGAACTTCTCACCATCCATCAAAGCCAAAGCGCTTGCCGAGTTTCACAAGGTTCACATGACACCTGCCGGCCAACAGTGCCTGACCATCTTCCAGAGTGGCACACTCGAAGTTCACCCGATTTCAGTTCTGAACAGCGCCTTCGAGTTGTTGGCCGCTCACAAGCGGTTGAGCGAAGCGTCGAGCAGCACCAAAGCGAAAACAGATGCGCCCGAATCGGGGCAAGGCAAATCTGGAATGAGGGGTCAATAAATGGTTTCGGACACAAAATGGCGTCAATCGCTGTTCAAACGGCGGCGCACTGTAAAGCGGGCAAGGAGTGCCGCCGGTCTGGCCGTCTGGCTGGCGGTCTTCTCCATCTCTGGATTTGTTGCAGCCCAGGACTCCGTAGCTCGGCAAGACGCAGCGGCGCCGATTCGCATTGTCTTGTCCTCGCACAGCTTTGCGGGACTCAACCACAATGATGCGCTCGCCGCCATATTGACATGGGCCAAGGTCATCTTGGAGCAGCGCGGGATTGTCACTAAGGTGGAGGCAAGGATTAGTGCTGGTCCGGATGAGTTGTTTGAGATGCTCGGGAGTGGATGGGCGGATGCCGCCTCCATGTCCACGGAGGAATTCCTGGAATTGAAAGCCAAGCCTGAATTCATTTACCTGGCTAAAAAGAAGAATTCCTTCACGGAACGATATGTCATCCTCGTGCATCGAAACAGCGGCATTGCCGATGTCGCCTCCCTTCGGGGGCACAACCTCCTGCTGCACAACAGTCCGAGGATGAGCATGGCGCGAGCCTGGCTTGAGAAGCTCCTGGCAAGGTCCTCACCGCGTTTGCCGGAGACGGAGTCTGTCGGCATGACTCGAATCGACAATGCCTCCCGGACCCTCCTACCGGTGTTCTTTCGCCAGGCGGACGCTTGTCTGGTCACCGCCGGCTTCTTTGAAACCGCAAGCGAACTGAATCCTCAGTTGCAAAAAGAGCTCCGGGTGCTGGCCTCATCTCCGGAAGTCGTGCCTACAGTGTTCTTTTTTCGCCCCGGCTACTCTTCCCCTGCCAAAGAAGAGTTGGAGGCCGCATTGCTCGCATTGCACGAGACGCCGGCCGGCAGGCAGGTGCTGACCATATTTCAGTGCGACGAAATGGTGAGAGAGCCCATCACGTGTCTGGAAAGCAGCCGGCAACTGCGGGACGAAGCTCATCGATCGAGGCACCACGGCAGCAACTGAGAAAAGGCATGCAGCCCATGATGGGTGTTCATTTATGAGCAATCCAGAAGGAAACATTTCAATCCAATGGTCGCAATCAAGGTAAAAAGAACTTTCTGGTGTCTGGCCGTGGCGCTGGGACTGCTGTCGGCTGTCCTGGTCCGGCAGCCGGGGCGCGCCGCGGAGTTGAAGCCATCGACTCTGCGCGTTGGATTCAGTAAGTCCGCCTTTCAAGGGGTCAACCGAAACGATGCGGAGGCCGCCTTCAAGGCCTTCCTGGTGAACGTCGCGAACAGACGCGGATATGATATTCAGTTGACCACCCGGATTTTTGACGATGGGCAGGCCTTTGAAGCGGCTCTCAAGGAAAGAAGGATTGAGTTGGCCGTCATCGATTCCTGGGCGTACCTGGACATGGATATCCACGAGCTCATGGAGCCCCATTTCGTCCCCCTGGTTAAGGGAACGGCCGGCAGCACCTACTTGTTGCTGACACGCCGGGACGCCGGGCTCAATACGCTGGCGAGCCTTCGGGGCAAAGAGATCTTGTTGATGCCGGAGGGGGCATGCGCCATATCCGTCCAATGGCTCGAAACCCTCCTCATGGCCAATGGTCTGGGAGCGCAGGGCCGGTTTTTCGGCAGGATTGAGACTGTCGGTAAACCATCGGCAGCGGTGCTTCCGGTTTTCTTTGGCAAAAAACATGCCTGCGTGATTGACTCGGAGGGATTCGGGATTATGAAGGAGCTCAATCCTCAAATCGGCGCCAAACTGCAGGTGGTAGCCAGCTCGGAGCCCATTGTGAGTCATGTGATCTGTCTTTCCAAGTCCAAGTCCGGCTGGGTGTCCGAAGCTCACAGGCAAGATACCATTGAGGGAATGAGGAACCTGGACCATGAGCCGTCGGGACAACAGATCCTGACCTTGTTCAAAATCGGTCAAATGGCTCCATTTCAGGAAGGGCAGCTGGACTCGCTCAGGAAGCTGCGGGCCACCTACGACCGTTTGGTAAGGAAATCGGGTTCATGAGGAACCCCTTTGCCGGATTCTGTCGCTGTATGGCTTTAGCGGCGATTATGCTGCTGGTGTTGCTATCCGGCATGCCGCCGCGGGCGGAATCGCAGGGCTGCAATCTGAGGCCGTTAACCATACGGGCTGGATTTACGCCGAATGCGTTCGCGAACATGAATCGCAATGATGTGGAGGCCGCCTTCAAGGTTCTGGCTCAAACCGTCGGGACCAGGCGCGGTTACAAGGTCACGGCAGAGACACGGATGTTCGAAAATGCTGCTGCTTTCCAGGCAGCCTTTGAAGACGGAGGCGTCAATCTGGCTATTTTTGACTCCTGGTCCTACCTGATGATGGAGAACACCAAGTCGGCTTCGCCGGTCTTCGTCGCCACAACTCGAGGCGAGGTGGGACAGAGATATCTTGTGCTCACTCGCAAGGACAGTGGACTCAACACTCTGGCGGATCTGCGCGGCAAGGGGATCGTGAGGTTGGACCTCCCAAGTCTGAGCATAGGTCACTGGTGGCTTGAGACGCTGCTTTTGGAGAAGCGTTTGGGAATGGTGAGTACCTTTTTCGCTCAAGTCATCAGTGTCGCAAAGCCGGCGGCTGCGGTGTTGCCGGTGTTTTTCGGTAAAAATCACGCCTGTATGGTGGACGAGTACGCTTTCAGCGTCATGAGTGAGTTGAATCCACAGGTCGGCAAGACTCTGCAGGCGGTGGAGACTTCCGGGCTCTTGCTTGAAGCCCTCATCTGCCTTACCCATGCCGGCTGGCCCTCCGAAGAGGCCAGGCGCGACCTGATTGAAACGCTCGGGGAATTGCATCTGGAACCGGCAGGCCGGCAGATCCTCAGCTTGTTCAAATACAAACAGCTGCTTCCCTTCAAGGCAACCTACTTGGATAGCGCGAAGAAGCTTCGCTCGACTTACGAAAAACTACGAAAGGGAGAAACATGATGAGCTCAGCCCAAGCGGCCATCAAAGGGGAAGGTTCCAGTCCCTCAGCGGGTTTTGGAGGGAGAGGGACAAGGTGGGGCCAACCGCAATTGAATCAAAAGAACATACCATGAACACTGAAGGCAAGATAAAAAAACGTATGAGCATCACGCTGAGGACTGCCCTGCTGTCGTGGCTGGTGACGATCTCTACGCTCTTGACCTTCGTGCTGGTGATCATTCCCGAGCAGAAGCGGGCGTTCCTCGAGAACCTGAGCTCCAAGGCTAACGGCGTCGCTGTCTCACTGCGAGACGTGGCGGCCGGTTCCGTGGTCAACGCGGACTTCAGCACCGTGGTGGATCACTGCATGCAAATATTGAGCGGGGACAAATCCATCGACTACCTGGTCATCACGCGAAACGACGGTTTTTCCCTGGTCCATGAGCGTGCCGGGTGGCGTCAGGAAGAGAAATTGCCCGAGGTCTGGCATCCCGAAAAACGAGTCGCCAGTGGCGGGATCGGCCTCGTACCCTTGTTCAATCAAAGGGTTTTTCACTACTCCCAGCCGTTCGACTACTCCGGCATTGAATGGGGCTGGATCCATGTAGGACTGTCTCTTGACAGCTACGACCGAAGCGTGGCCGCAGTCTACTTGCGGACCGGCCTCATGGCCGTCGCCTTTGTCCTAATAAGCCTTCTGGCTTCGGTCGTCTATGCCAAGCGGCTGGTAAAACCTATCGTGAATCTCCAGGACGTCGTCCGCGGAATCGCCGCGGGCAACCTGGCGGCGCGGGCCCCGATCGAAGGTGGCAACGAGTTGGCCAGCTTGGCCATTTCCGTGAATACCATGACGGAAGCACTCCTGAAGAGAGACAGTAGCCTGCAAAGCGTCCGCTTTTCGGCGCAGCGATTCCTGAGCACCTCCGACTGGAAGGGGGTTATCGACGAAGTCCTGAGAAGGATCGGCGAGGCCGCAAAGGTGAATCGCGTCTATGTGTTTGAGAACCATTGGGACGAGGATGGGAGCTTGCTTTGCTCGCAGCGTTACGAGTGGATCTCCTCCGGCGCCGATCCGCAGATCAATAACCCGCACCTGCAAGGACTGCCGTGGTATGGCGCCGGTTACGACCGCTGGGCGGACCTTCTCAAGCAGGGGGAGATGATTTCGGCTTGCGTTCACGAACTGTACATAGCGGAGCAAGAGCTGCTCAAATCGCAAGACATCAAGTCGCTGATTCTTGCGCCGATCATGGTCGAAGAATCCTGGTGGGGGGTCCTGGGCCTCGATGAGTGTACCTATGAGCGAGAGTGGACCGATGCGGAGCGGGACGGCCTTCGATCAATTGCGGATATGCTGGGCGCTGCCATTGCGAGACAGCAAACTCAGGAGGCGCTGGTGAAGGCCAAGGAAATTGCGGAGGCGGCCAGCCAGGCCAAATCACAATTCCTGGCCAACATGAGTCACGAGATCCGCACCCCCATGAATGGGGTCTTGGGCATGATCGATCTACTCCTGCACACCCAGTTGAATGACAAACAGCTCCATTATGCTCGAACAGCACACAGTTCGGGTGAGGCCCTGCTCGGCGTCATCGACGACGTCCTGGACCTCTCAAAGATTGAGGCCGGCAAGCTCAAATTGGAGGAGATCGCATTCGACCCGCATCAGACGGTGGGAGAAGTCATGGATTTGCTGTCCAGCCGCGCCCAGGAGAAAGCACTGAAGCTGACTTCCTCGGTGGCGTTGGACGTGCCGCGATTGGTTCTGGGCGATCCTGGACGCTTGCGGCAGGTCCTGCTCAACATCGTCGGCAACGCCGTCAAGTTTACCGAGCTTGGCGAGGTGGCCGTTCGGCTGTCGCAGGCTGCGGTGGAGAGGGAGTCCGTGCGTTTGCGCTTCGAGGTGCAGGACACCGGCATGGGCATCCCTCTGGAAAACCAAGCGTCCATATTCGCCCCATTCATTCAGGCAGATGGCTCTACCACTCGAAAGTATGGCGGCACCGGGTTGGGGTTGGCTATCACCAAGCAACTCGTGGAAATGATGGGGGGAGAAATCGGTGTTGGCAGTACCGTCGGCAAAGGTTCCGCTTTCTGGTTCACCATCGTTGCCAAGAATTTAGCCCAGCTCGCTCATGCGGCGGCTGGGTCCACCCGCGAAGACCTGGCAAGCCGGAAGATACTGATTGTCGGGTTGAGCCACACTCGATTGAGGTTGCAGCAGATGCTCGGCTTGGTTGGCATGATGCCCGACACTGCGGAGAATGTCTGGCAGGCGATGATCATGCTGCGAAATGCCGCGTCTCTTGGGGCTCCCTACGATGCGCTCATCCTGGACTCCGGTGCGGCTGGTGAGGGCGGGCGCGCACTGATGGGTAGTCTCAGGACTGAATCCGCCGGCACGGGGTTCAAGATAGTTCTTGTGGCCACCCCGGATATCAAGATGGATCAAACCATTATGCGTCAACTCGGCATCGATGCCTGCGTAGCGGAACCCCTGCGTCCCAAACAGATGTTGGGCTGCCTTGCGAATTTAATGGGCATTGGAAATCTTGATGCGGGTTTTCAATGGGATGACAACATCGAAGAGAGGGTGGAATTTCCCGTTCGGGTGTTGGTTGTCGAGGATAACCTGGTCAACCAACAGGTGGTAGGGAGCATGCTGGAAATCTTTGGCTGCGAAGTGGACGTGGCGGTCAGCGGTCAAGAGGCATTGCTGGCCTGCTCGCGGAGCCCCTACGATCTGGTTCTCATGGATTGCCAGATGCCCGGCATGGATGGCTACGAGGCCACTCAAGCGATAAGGCGGCAGGAAGGCGCGTCCGAGTCGGTGTTGCGGACACCAATCATCGCGTTGACTGCCTATGCCATGGAGGGAGACCGGGAGCGCTGCCTGGCCGCTGGGATGGATGACTACCTGGGTAAACCATTTACGGTCGAACAGTTGCGCAGCGTTCTCGAACAGTGGCTCCCGAAGGAACCTCGTACACAAGGTCCGCAGAGAATCTCATTCCTGGAAGGAGAGCCCCCCTCCCGGGCAAAGGAGCCCGATTGTCCTCCGGTGCATGCCAACCTCCCAAGTATCTTGAAAGACCCTGCTCCCAAGTTGACTCCTGTCGATTTGGAAAGCCCGACTGACGACAAATCCCTCTTTCAAGCTCTGGTGCTGGTGGTGGAAGACAACCCGGTGAACCAGCAGGTGGCAACCAGTATGTTGGAGTTGTTGGGCTGTCGGGTGGAGGTGGCGGGAAACGGACAGGAGGCGTTGGAGCGCATGGCTCGTCACCATTTCGATGTGGTTTTCATGGATGGTCAGATGCCTCTCATGGATGGCTATGAAGCTACCAGGACCCTCAGAGAGCGGGAGAATTCGGCTCCTGCACAGCCTCGGACGGTTGTGGTGGCTATGACGGCCCATGGCTCGCAACAGGATCGCCGGCGCTGTTTGGATGCGGGCATGGATGACTACCTGGGTAAACCTTTTAACCTGGGAGCTCTCCGGCTCATTCTGGATCGTTGGCTCTTAAAGGAATCGCCGCCCACCGGTCAGCGGCATTGCGGCGCAGCTGATTCGATAGACTCCTCGACCCTTGCCGGATTTGCCTCTCCTGCCCGGGTTCATGACGGCACGGTGCATTTGGACGAAAGGGGTGATACTGCCAAGGCGCATCCCCCATTGGCGGAGCCCCCGGCGGAACTGCCCAAGTGTCATGGGGTGGTTCTGCTGGCCGAGGATGACCCCTTCATTCAATATATGGCTTCGAGCATGCTGAAGCATTTCGGTTTCGAGGTGGATGTCGCGGTCAACGGCCGGGAAGCTTTGGAACGGGTCACGCAAGGAAGTTACGAAGCGGTTTTCATGGACCATCAAATGCCCGTGATGGATGGCTGCCAAAGCGCCAGGGCCATAAGGGAAATGGAAGCATCGACCCCTTCCAAGACACGCGTTCCCATCATCGCCATGTCGGGAGGCAACGCAGGAGACTGGCGGGATCAGTGCTTGGCCGCAGGCATGGACGATGTTCTCAGTAAACCATTTCAAATGAAACAGCTGCGGGACATTCTCGATCTCAGGGTTCTGAAAGGGGCCTCTTCCGAGTCTCCGGCAAGGGTTTCGGGCGGCCATGAGTGCCCCGGAACGGTCCCAATGACGTCCGAAACACCGGATCCGTGTGTCGGAGGGCCCGGAGGAACCGGGAACTTAGGAGTCTCCCTCGACCACAAGGCGCTGGATAGTATCAGGGCTGTGGAGGCTCAAGGTGCCACGGGCTTGCTGGACAGGCTGGTGGAGACTTACCTCAGGGAAGCCCCGCGCCTTCTCGATCTCCTCCGCAACGGCCTCGATGCTCACGATCCTGACTCGGCCAACCGCGCCGCCCATTCGCTGAAATCAAGCAGCGCTTATCTGGGCGCTACTCATATGGCTGCGTTGTGCGTCAAAATGGAGACCCTGGCCAAGGAGAAGGTCCTCGACTCCGCAAGAGAGCTGCTTCCGGAAATGCTCGCCGAGTTTGAAAAGGTCAGGCAAGCTTTGCAGACAGAGCTTTGCTGATAGGAAATCGGTTTTTGATGGTTTTTGATTATCAGGTATGGTGGGTAGTGCCAAGAATGAGTACTGTCTCCAGTGCCGAAGCTCATTGGTAGACAATGACCGGCTCTTCATACCCGGGCCGGCCGTCGTTGAAATCCTCCATGACACCCGGCCCATCCGCAGGTGCTCTTGTTTTCCTCTCAAAAGGGTAAGCGTTCACTCCCCCCTTGTGGTTAGGCAGTAACGACAGGAGGAATAGGGAGTGGAGCGATACCCTTTCGGGCAAGGGCGATGGTCTGAGCGATGTAAGACCAAGGATCCTGATTGCGTAACCGGCATGTTTCGATAATACTCAGCAGGGCGGCGTAAGCACGGCTGCCTTCAGGGGTGCGAGTGCCGAAGCTGATTCGGCGCGAGATTACTGCATGTCTGAGCGCTCTTTCCGCATCATTATTAGTCGGAGGGAGATCACGGTTGATTTGTTCTCCTTCAAGGGCGAGCGGCGGCGCACGAGTTTTTCGTCATACGCAGGCAGTCAAAAACCAAGCGGACATTGAGTGTGAGTTGGCGCATTTTTTGTGCGACGCTGGATACCCCCTTGGATTTGATGAGGCCAACGGCGAATCGTCTGAGTCTGGTCATGTTTTCCGGGCCGTATCCCGTGCGTATCCTGCTCCGATCTTCATCGTAGTTCCAGTCGATAACAAAGTGGCAGCTATTCTCGATGCTCCAATGGCCCCGATTGGTGGTGAGAACGGATTTCGCGTGGGCCTCCAGCGGCGACTGGCTGGTGATTCCATAGGCGATCTCACAGGTGCACTTACCGGTCTTCTTATCGATACAGTGGCGTTCGATGGCAAAGGCTTGGCCGACGTGGGGAAAGTTGAGGTAGTTGTTGAGCTCGGTAGTAATCCAGATTTTGCGGGTCTCGATCCGTCCGTGATCGAGCGGCGCAAGATCGATGTAGTCCGGCTCCCGCCGATTGCGGAATTGGAATTCGATGTCTGAAAGGAGCGTGGGCTGGTTTCCCTTGACGGTGAAGTGGCAGTGAGCCTTGCGTTTTTCGACCAGATAAACGGCTAACGTCCGCTGGGTCGGGAGGGCGTCGCCCGTAATGACTTTTCCCTCAATATCGATGGCGTCGAGGAGCGGGATGGCCATCTTGATCTCATTGGTGCGTTTGATCTCCTCATCGCCTTCCCTGGGGAGGGCGCCTACTTTTTTTGGGTGTAGCAGGTCTTGGTCTCATGACCGATGGCGCTCATGATATGGGCTTGACGGCCTTCCTCATCGATGGCGTTGCACATCGTCTTACCGTCTATCGCAAGACTCTTATCCTCCTTCCCATAAGTTTCGTTCCACCGTTTCAGCGCGGAGTCGAGATGAGAGGGACTGACGCAGACAAGGACATCGCGGATGACGTAGAAGCTCGGAACGACATAGGCGCCCTTCTCGCAACGACAATTAAAACGCTCTCGCGCCTTTTGACCGAGTCTTTCGGCCCAGTCCGAGATGGCCCGGTATCCGCGCATCCCGCAAAGGAGCGCCCCCGCCGCGATGGCGAGCACGGTGGAGAGCCGATGGCGCCGTCCGTGGGCGCGGCGGGGATCGGGGATATCGGAAAAGAATTGGGGCAGGGATCGCATCTGTTCGGCCTTTAGCATCATCTTGGCTCCTCTCGTACGGTAAGGTTCTTCGAGAAAGGGACAGGAAAGCAACGCTTGCGCATCGGGGTGCAGCGGCTTTAGGAAAACCATCTTGGGGGAGTGAGCTCTGGGGCCGTAGCCTTTTCCGGTGCGGCGAAAGCCTTTGGTGTCGCCCACATACAGCCAGTTTGCCGATTTGTAGATCGTCCCCCGAAAGCGCTGGGGGTCCACAAAAGTCTCCAGCAACACCAAGGGATGACCGAAGACCTCCCGCCAATCGCCGGGGAGCCTCTTTTGACAGAGCGACAAGACTCGAGAGCCCAGGTTCGGAGCGTGCCAGTCGGGAAGGATCAGAAAACGGCTGTTGTTACTCACTAATTTCAAACGGCTGTACTGATGGTGCGAATTCCAGCCGATCCAGCGGTCTCGCGCCGCGCACTTCCAGGCGGCGGAGGAAAAACTCAGAAGGGCCACCCATTGGTCGCGCCAGAGGGCGATATACCATAGTGTTTCACTGATCTTGGGCAATCGACCCAGATAATGATGCTCTTCCATCAAATCCTGGTAGCGTTGCTCTTCCGAACCCCCAACCCGCCGCACGATCACTTCCCTCAGGTCCAAAGCGGATTTCCCCTCCCCGTGAAGTATGTTCGGAGGCATTCATACGCAACTGAGAGCTTTTTGACCAGAAAATTCGTTAACTTATGGATTTTAATTGCGTTATGACGCAGAACAGATCCACCGTGGAAATCACCTCGAACAATTGACATAACAGGCTACATTTGTAAAGATCACGAGTTGAATAGAGCATGCGATCCATGGCATTCGTCGCATTGGGCCATTCCCTTTTTACGATACGTGACCTTAGGCACTGACTTGTGAGCTCCGCTGACCTCGATAAAACACCATTCTCCACCTCGGCCGATGTGACCGCGCTTCTCAGCTATCCGCCCGAGCTGCCCATCACGGATAAGCGGGAGGAGATCGTCCGCGCCATCAAAGCGCACCAGGTCCTGATCATCACGGGCGAGACCGGCTCGGGCAAGTCCACCCAGATCCCGAAAATGTGTATCGAGGCGGGCCGGGGCGAGAAGCAGCTCATCGGGTGCACGCAGCCGCGCCGCATAGCAGCGGTGACGCTTGCCAACCGGGTGGCCGAGGAGCTCGGGGGGACGGGGGCCGCATGGGTGGGGTACAAGATTCGATTTCAGGATCGAACCGCCCGGTCCACGCGAATCAAGTTCATGACGGATGGGATTCTTCTCGCGGAGGCGCAGAAGGACCACCTCTTCCGGCGATACGATACCCTCATCGTGGACGAAGCCCACGAACGGACCTTGAATATCGATTTCCTCATCGGGCTGATCAAAAAGGTGCTGCCCAGGCGGCCCGACCTCAAAGTGATCGTCACGTCGGCCACCATCGATCCGGAGAAGTTTTCCAGAGCCTTCGGAGACGCGCCCATCATCGAGGTTTCCGGGCGCACCTATCCCGTGGAAGTCCGGTATCGCCCGCCCGAAGCGTCCGAGGACGAGGAGGGCGAGACCACCTACGTCGATCAGGCCATCGAGGCGGTGGACGAGCTGAAGACTCGCCACGGCCGGGCCATGAGAGGCGACATCCTGGTCTTCATGCCCACGGAGAGCGACATCAGGGAAACGGTCCAGCGGCTAGAGGAGAAACGGTACTGGAATACCCTGGTGCTTCCCCTTTTCGGCCGGATGGCGGCGACCGACCAGGAGCGCATTTTCCGGCCGACCCGGGAAGAGAAGATTGTGGTGGCCACCAACGTGGCGGAAACGTCCGTCACCATTCCCCGAATCCGGTTCGTCATCGATACGGGCCTGGCTCGCGTGTCCCAATACAACGCGCGCTCCCGCACCCGGAGCCTTCCCATCGTTCCCATATCGCAAGCCGGCGCGGACCAGCGGAAAGGACGCTGCGGGCGGGTGGAGGCCGGGATCTGCATCCGCTTGTATTCCGAGGAAGACTATCTCATCCGCCAGCCCTTCACGCCTCCCGAAATCAGCAGGGCCAACCTGGCCGAAGTCATCCTGCGAATGCTTTTCCTGCGGTTGGGGAGCATGGCGGATTTTCCCTTTCTGGACCCGCCGCTGCCGGCCGCCGTGAAGGACGGCTTCGCGGTGCTGAAGGAGCTCGGCGCCGTGGACGATCATCGGAAGCTCACGCCGCTCGGCCGGACGATGGCGAGGCTCCCTCTCGATCCGCGGTTGTCGAGGATTTTACTGGAAGCCCAAAAAGAAGGAGCGCTCCGCGAGGTCATCGTTCTGGCCGCGGCCCTCAGCATTCAGGACCCGAGAGAGCGTCCACTGGAAAAGGAAGCGCAGGCGGACCAGGCCCACGCCAAGTTCCGGGACCCTCGCTCGGATTTCGTGGCGCTCCTCAAGATCTGGGAGGATTCGGGGCTCGCCGGCCGTGACTCCCGGTCCCAATCCCGAAACGAGCTTCGAAAATACTGCCGCGCCAATTTTCTTTCCTATCGCCGCATGCGGGAGTGGCGGGACGTCCATGACGAAATCAGCACCATTCTCCAGGATCTCGGCGAGCTCGGCCTCAACGAAGCGCCCGGGAGCTACGAAGGCATCCACCGGGCCGTCGTGAGCGGCTATCTCAGCCATATCGCCATGCGAAAGGAAAAGAATTTTTATTTGGCGACCAAGAACCGGCAGGTGATGCTTTTCCCGGGATCGGGGCTCTTCAACAAGGGCGGGGCCTGGATCGTGGCGGCCGAGCTCGTCCAAACCTCGCGCCTGTTCGCGCGGGTCACCGCCAATATCGAGCCCGAATGGCTGGAGGAGTTGGGCTCCCACCTGTGCCGCTCGTCCTATTCCGAGCCGCACTGGGAAAAGAAAAGCGGACAGGTGGCGGCCTTCGAGCGCGTGTCGCTCTACGGGCTTCCCGTGGTGACTGGGCGAAAGGTAAATTATGGCCGAGTGAACCTGGAGGAGGCGAGGCAGATTTTCATCCGGTCCGCCCTGGTCGAGGAAGAGCTTCCCAGGGCCTACGGCTTCATGGAGCACAACCGGCTGCTGATCCGGCGGATCGAGGAGCTCGAGAGCAAGGCTCGGCGCCGCGATCTCCTGGTGGACGAAGAGCGGCTTCACCAGTTCTACGACCGGCGCATTCCGGCCATCGCCGATCTGGCTTCCTTCAATAAGTTCCTCAAGGACCAGGGCGGGGAAGATGCGCTGCGAATGACCGAGAAGGACCTCCTCCAAGCCGAGCCCGATTTCGAAGCGCTGGAGCAGTTCCCCGACGTCTTTCCCTCGGACGGACTGGAGCTGCCGCTGCGATACGCCTTTCATCCGGGCGAGGACGATGACGGGGTGACGGTCTCCATCCCGGTCCATGCCCTCCCCCGTCTGTCGCCGGAACCTTTTGAGTGGCTCGTTCCGGGAATGATCTCGGAAAAGGTGGCGCTCCTGCTCAAAGCTCTTCCCAAGGGCTTTCGGCGCCGGCTGGTGCCCGTGGGGGAGACTGCCCGGCGAGCCACCGCGAACCTGGTGTACGGGGACGGAAGATTTTACGCTCAACTGAGCCGGAGCGTGAGGCAGGTGGCCGGATTCGACGTCCCGGCCGAGGAATGGGACCGGGAATCTCTGCCGACCCATTTGCGCATGCGGTTCGAGGTGTTGGGGGCGGATGGGAAAGTCATGGGCGCGGGCCGTGATTTTGAGGAGCTGAAGCCGCTGGCCGTGGAACGGTTTGAGGATCGCCTGTGGCAGACCGCGCGCGGGGTCTGGGAAAAAGAAGGCCTCACTTCGTGGGATTTCGGCGACTTGCCCAAAGAGGTGGAAATCGGCCGGGACGCCTTGGGGCTGGCGCGCTACGGGTGGCCGGGGCTCGTGGACGAAGGGAGCTCGGTGGCCGTGCGGCTTTTCGACGATCCCGAAAAAGCCAGGAGTGCGAGCCGCGACGGACTGATGGGGCTCTATCGGTTGACGTTCGCCTCTGAGCTCAAGCAGCTTAAAAAAGATTGGGTGTTTCCCGAGCGTGTGACTTCCATGATATTCTTCATGGGGAGCCGGGTGGAGGCGAATCGCCGGCTGCAAGAGTACGTCATGCGAGAGCTGTTCGGAATCCATGCGCCCCTGTGGCCGGACCGCCGCCTTTTCGAGGAGGGAGTGAAAAGGCTCCGGGGCAACCTCGCGTCGTTGGGGATGGAGATGGTGGAGGAAGCGCTCGAGGTGGTGAAAGAGCGTCACCAGACCCGTTCGGACCTGGACCGCTACCGCAAAATGGCGCAGGCCAATCGGGCTGTTTCGGGCCGCTTCGATCTGCTCTCGCAAGAGCTGGATCGGCTCGTGCCCGCGGACTTCCCGGAGCACATGCGTCGTCCGCGCATGCGGGAGCTGCCCCGATATCTCAGGGGACTCAGGGTGCGCGGAGAGCGGCTCTATGTTTCCCCGGAAAAGGACGCGCTGAAAGCCGAGCAGCTTTTTCCGCACCAGGACCGGTATGAAGAGATGAGCCGCGAGGTGGCTGCACGGCCGAGCGAGGAGTGCATCGCCTTTGCGGATGAATACGGTATCATGCTGGAAGAGCTGCGGATCAGCCTTTTTGCACCGGAGATCCGGACGCGTTTTCGGGTATCCGCCAAACGACTGGACGACAAGTGGCAGGAATGGGTCTCTCGGAAGGGATGCAGAGCGTGAGCAAGGACTTGATGGCGGACCCCGCGGCCCTGAGGTCGCGCATTCTCGAAGCCCTCTACCTGGACTGCGATGACAGCTCGATTTTCCAGGCAGAAAACGGCGCCGGCGCGGCCTCATCGAGCGTAATGCTGCTGCTGGGGGAGCAGCCGGCCGGAACGGGAAGTCCCGCTTCGGCCGGGCATAGAGGGGTCGAGATCGCGCTCATTCTCAATAAACGATCGCGGAGAGTGCGGCAGGCGGGCGACCTCTGCTGTCCGGGAGGCGCGGTGGAGCCGCAGCTCGACCCTTACCTTGCAAAGCTCCTCCTGCTGCCCGGCTCTCCTCTGGCCCGCTGGCCGCACTGGTCCCAATACCAAAACCGAGAATGCCGGGAGTCCGCCCGGTTGCTGGCCCTCCTGCTGGCTACGGGGCTCAGGGAAAGCTGGGAGGAAATGCGCCTCAATCCCTTATCCATCGCGCTCCTGGGTACTCTTCCGCCACAACGGCTACTTCTCTTCCGACGCATCATCCATCCCATGGTGGGGTGGGTGAAGTGGCGGCAGAGGTTCGTTCCGAGCTGGGAAGTGGAAAAAATCGTGAGGATACCGCTGCGGACCCTGCTCGATCCCGCTCATTATGCCTGCTATCGGCTCCATGTCCCGCCCCGCCTGGAGCAGCGATTCAACCATCACACCCAGGACATGCCGTGCTTTCTGTATCAGGACGGACGCCAAACGGAGATGCTCTGGGGAGCCACCTACAAAATCGTGATGAGCTTCCTGGCTCGCGTTTTCGGATTCACCCCGCCGGAGCCCGGCGCGCTGCCGCTGGTGCCGGGGATTTTGGATGAAAGCTACATTTACGGGCGGGACGACTGACGAGCGTGAACGAGCAGGAACGGTCCGCAACGGGCAAGAAGAAAGGAATCAGGTCAATGACTGGGGAAGGCGATTTGGTTTTGGTTCACATGGACAACAAGCCGGCGTTTTTTGCCCGCATCGAAGCCATCGAGCCGGACGTGAAGCCGGAATGGTTCCATGTGAAAATGCTGGTGCTCCAGGTGCCGCTCGTGGTGATCACCTGGATTCTCCGGAGCGTCTACGTGGACGGAACGGAATTCACAATGGGCGGCCGTCCGGTGAGGCTCGAAAAGGTAATTGCGCCCCCGGAGGAAGAGCTGCCGGAAGAGCATGACGAGCCCTCGGGGGAGAAGCAGGAAGCCCCGGTTTCCATCGAATCCTCGAAGGAGCCGCGGAAGGTGATCTCCATTAAGGACCGGCGCAAGAAGGATCACTGATCACTCTTCCTGATTCCGGTGCCACCAGTGGTCGTGGCCCTCGAACCACCAGGCCGCCGAGTCCGTGCGAAGGGTTTCGGCCGCAAGATCTTTTCCGATGTCGGTCTGTAGCCTGTTGAGGGCAAACTCGATCCACTGGCGGGCGTAGCGGTTGCCGAGGTCGTTCTGCTCCTTGAGCTCCAGAATGAGGTCGAGCACGTCCGCGTCGTGGGTCAGTTTGGATTCGAGGGTTTGCCCTTTTCTGTATTCCTCCAGGAGCTCGGTCACTTCCTCGCCGAAAGGGAGCGTTTCGGCAAGGTCTGCCACGGCCCCGCGCTCATTCACCTTGACGTACTGTTTGTTGACATAGTTCATGTCCCCGGTGCGGGCTTCGGGAAGATCGTGAAACAGGCAGAGGCGGACGACCTTGAAAGGGTCGGCGCCGGGGGTCAGCCTGGCCAGCGTAAAACCGATGAGCGTCATGCGAAACGAATGATCGGCGACCGATTCCTTGCCCGAGCCCAGGAACTGGTATCCCGACCGGGGCGTTTTCTTGAGCATTCCCGCTTCGAAGAAGAAATTGACAATGTTCTTGAACGACCCGCCCTGCCGGTCCTGCGTCCCGCCCTGGGGCAGGTCATGGGTATTTACCTTCACGATGATTGATACCTTTCTGCCTATGGGAACAGCGAAGCTGTTAAGATTCCTCACATTCGCCCGGAACGGCGGAAGTGCCAATCGGCGTTGATCATCGTTTCGGCCGCTTTGGAAAATAACCGCAAAAGAGGTAAGAATTGTAGGAGCGGCTTCCAGCCGCGACGCGGGCGGGTGAAAGATTCTGGTGCGCCCCGTCGCGGCTGGAAGCCGCTCCTACATGGTGGCAGAAACGATGATCAAGGCCTGCCAATCGCTGGCATGCGAAGTATAACATCGGTGGAAGCATGCGTGCCAAGCAAAAAGAGACGTTTACCCAAGACCGGGCCATCGCACGGGCCATCGCCGCCATTGATGCGTTCACGCATTGGTGTTATGATGCTTTATCAGTAACGGAAGCAAGCAGGAGGCTTTGCCATGGCACATTCGCGCTCTGTTAAAGTAATAGGGGCCGGCGGTCGGATTTCTCTCGGGAAACAATTTGCCGGCCGGACCGTGCTCGTTGAGCAGATCGAGGAAGGGGTCTGGCTGCTCAAAATCGCTCGCGTGATTCCGGACAGCGAGCTTTGGATGCATACCGAGCCGGCCAAGACGCGTATCGATCAAGCCATCGCATGGGCGAATGAAAATCCCCCTCGGGAATCGGACCCGGAGGCGCTGGGTGACAAAGTCCGAGATTCGAGACTGCGGAATATCATGCCAGGCGAGCACTGCGCCGCTTTTTGAAGCACCGCCCCAAAATAGTGCACAGAATCTGATCTCATTTCGTTGACAGTTCATATCAATTTCTCTAGAATCAATTTTCTATCTAGCGAATATCGCTAATATTAAACAATTTTAGCCCAATGCAAATGATTTGAGCCGCCGCGTGCACCATGAAGAGCGGCTCGGCGTTGGGGCGGTCACGAAGGGTTGTCCTATGAAACTGAAAGGTGCGCAGATCTTTTTTGAATGTCTCAAAAGGGAAGGAGTTGACGTCATTTTCGGCTTCCCTGGGGGCGCAGTACTGGACCTTTACCATGAGCTGCCCAAATCCGGTATCCGTCATATTCTGGTCCGCCACGAGCAGGGAGCGGCCCACATGGCGGACGGTTATGCCCGTGCCACGGGCCGGGTGGGCGTGTGCCTGGTGACTTCCGGGCCGGGGGCGACCAATGCGGTGACGGGCGTCGCCACCGCGTACATGGATTCCATACCGATGGTCATCTTCACCGGCCAGGTGCCGACCGCCCTCATCGGAAACGACGCGTTCCAGGAAGTGGACATTGTGGGGATCACTCGCCCGTGCACCAAGCACAATTACCTGGTGAAAGACGTGAACGACCTGGCGCGGGTGATCCGGGAGGCGTTTTACCTGGCTCGCACCGGCCGTCCGGGGCCCGTGCTGGTGGACCTGCCCAAGGACGTCGTCCAGGCGCAGACGGAGTTCCGGTATCCGCGAAAAGTGGAGCTCCAGGGCTACCGTCCCACCGTTGACGCCCACATGGGGCAGATCAAGCGGGCCTACCAGGTGCTGCGCAAAGCCAAGCACCCGGTGATCTATGCCGGCGGAGGGGTGATCGCCTCCAGCGCGGCCGAGGAATTGACCCGCTTGGCCGAGCTGCTACAGGCTCCCGTCACCACGACCCTCATGGGGCTTGGCGGCTTTCCCGCCACGGTGGGCGATCCGGAAGCCAAGAAGCAGCCCCATCCCCTTTGGCTGGGAATGTTGGGGATGCACGGGACGTTCCGGGCCAACATGGCGGTCTCCAACTCGGACTGCCTGCTCGCCGTGGGCGCCCGCTTCGACGACCGCGTGACGGGCAAGCTGAGCGGGTTCGCCACGAAAGCCAAAATCATCCACATCGACGTGGATCCCACGAGCATCAGCAAGAACGTTCCCGTGGACATCCCCATCGTGGGCGACTGCAAGAACGCCCTGGAAAAGCTGATTCAGCTCGCCGAGTCGGAGCCCGTCGAGGGACTGGAGCAGATGCGCGCGCCCTGGCTGGATCAGATTCGCCAGTGGAGGGAGACGTATCCCTTGAATTACAAGCAGGAGAGCGACATCATCAAGCCCCAGTTCGTGGTGGAAAAGATCTACGAAGTGTGCAACGGGGAGGCGATCATCACGACGGAAGTGGGGCAAAACCAGATGTGGGCCGCGCAGTTTTTCCACTTCGACCGGCCTCGCACCTTCCTGTCCTCGGGCGGGCTGGGCACCATGGGCTACGGGCTCCCGGCGGCCATCGGCGCTCAGGTGGCCTTTCCCGATAAGCTCGTCATCGATATCGCGGGCGACGGCAGCATCCAGATGAACATCCAGGAAATGATCACCGCCGTCTGCAATGATTTGCCCGTTAAGGTGGCCATTTTGAACAACCGGTTCCTCGGGATGGTCCGCCAGTGGCAGGAGCTGTTTTACGATAAGCTCTACTGTGCCACGTGCCTGGACGCGGCTCCGGACTTCGTCAAACTGGCCGAGGCTTACGGGGCGGTGGGGCTGAGGGCGACCAGGCCCGAAGAGGTGGAGCCGGTCCTTCGGGAGGCGTTCGCCATCAAGAAACCGGTCCTCATGGATTTTGTCGTGGCGACGGAAGAGGGCGTCTATCCCATGGTGCCCGCAGGCAAGGACATTTCTGAAATGTTGCTGGTGTAGAGCCATGGAAAATAATAACAGCATGCAAAGGCACACAATTGGGGTTTTGGTGGAGAACCAGCCGGGGGTCCTTTCAAGAGTGGCGGGGCTCTTCAGCGGGCGTGGGTTCAACATTGAATGTTTGACGGTCGCTGAGACCAACGAGCCCGGCGTATCTCGAATCACCCTGGTGACCATCGGCGATCAGCACATTCTCGAACAGATCGTCAAGCAGTTGAATAAACTGATCAATGTGATCAAGGTATTCGACTTCAGGGAGACGGAGTTCGTCGACCGCGAAATGGCTCTCATCAAGGTGCGGGCGGAGCCGACAACCCGGGCGGAGGTGCTGAGGATAAGCGACATCTTCCGGGGAAAAGTGGTTGACGTCAGTCCACTTTTCTACACCATCGAGGTTACGGGCAACGAGAGCAAGATTTCGGCCGTTATCGAGCTCCTCGCGCAGATCGGCATCGTGGAGGTGGCCCGCACCGGCAAGGTGGCCCTCGCGCGAAGCAAGAAGCACTGAGGGGTTTGCCGGTCGGGAAGCTCGATTGTACTGGAATTTTCTATTTTCATCGCACGGCATGAAGCGGACGCGGAGATCCTTAATTCTCTCGATTCCATTTGTGCGTTTCCCGCACGTTGCGAGGTGAAGGCTATCAAACAAACAGAGGAGAAAGTAATGCGGATTTATTATGATGCGGATGCGGATCTCAATGTGCTCCGCGGAAAAAAGGTTGCAGTGATTGGGTACGGAAGCCAGGGACATGCCCAGGCCCAAAACCTGCGCGACAGCGGGTTGGAAGTGGTCGTCGGGGAGCTTTCCGGTACAGCCAACTACGAGAAGGCCATCGAGGACGGATTCACTCCGGTAACGGCTCGTGAAGCGGCAGAGGCCGCCTCGGTCGTGCAGATTCTTGCCCAGGACCATGTCCAGGCGCGCTTGTACCAGGATGAAGTAGCCCCAGTAATGAAGGCCGGGGAAGCACTCCTTTTCTCCCATGGCTTCAATATTCACTACGGCCAGATCCTGCCTCCCCCCGGAATCGATGTAATGATGATCGCACCCAAGGGGCCCGGCCACCTCGTGAGAAGTGAATACGTGAGAGGGGCCGGAGTGCCCGCGCTCGTTGCCATCCACCAGGATGCAAGCGGGCAAGCAACCCAAACCGCTCTCGCCTATGCCAAGGGCATTGGCGCCACTCGCGCCGGAGTGCTTGAAACCACTTTCCAGGAAGAGACCGAGACCGATCTTTTCGGGGAGCAGAGCGTTCTGTGTGGTGGAGTGTCCGAGCTGGTCAAGGCAGGCTTCGATACTCTGGTTGAGGCGGGCTACCAGCCTGAGATCGCATTCTTTGAATGCATGCATGAGCTCAAATTGATCGTAGATCTCATCTACCGCGGCGGCCTGGCCTACATGCGCTACTCCGTGAGCGACACCGCGGAGTACGGCGACCTGTCCCGCGGCAAGCGGATCATTACCGACGAAACCCGTGCGACCATGAAAAAAATCCTCGGGGAGGTCCAATCCGGTGAGTTCGCCAGGGATTGGATTCTCGAAAATCAGGCCGGGCGCCCCATGTTCCGGGCCATGCGGGAGAAGGAAAAGAAGCTCCTGGTGGAAGAGGTGGGCAGCCGGCTCAGGGCCATGATGCCTTTCCTTGACGCAGTCAAGATGATCTAATGCTGTCAAGTACCGGTTTTTGATTCAAAGGCCGGCAGAAAAATGCACCATCAAAATCCCCCTCCTTCGAGGGGGATTTTGGTATAATTGGTCGGAACAAGAAGGAAGACAAATCTTTGAGCACCGTTGATTTTCGGCAGAAAGCCACCCATATCCCCATTGCTCGTGAGGGGATTCCGCTTATAGGCATGGGGATATTTGTCACGCTTGTGAGCGCCATCTTGGGCCAGGCAGCCATGGCTTGGCTCTTTGTGGCCGTGACCCTGTTCGTGGCCCACTTCTTTCGCGATCCGCAGAGGGTGACGGCCGCGG